>Ga0209906_100197_pt1 | contig 55092 bp, 52 predicted proteins | sample FECB24metaG_FD_188303 | JGI IMG/M metagenome (GOLD analysis project Ga0209906, IMG submission 188303) | Cyanobacterial communities from the Joint Genome Institute, California, USA from Joint Genome Institute, California, USA - FECB-24 metaG... ... | reverse complement strand
TCTCGGTGGCATGCAGCAGCGCTTTGGAAGGAATGCAGCCGATGTTCAGGCAGGTGCCGCCATAGGTCTCGCGCTTCTCGACGACCGCGGTCTTGAGGCCCAACTGCGCCGCCTTGATCGCGCCGACATAGCCGCCAGGGCCTGTTCCGATGAATACGACGTCGTAGCTCATGCGCCTGTCCTCTCGTCTGTGGTCAGCGGCCGCCGGAGGCGTCCAGCGTTGCGCCTGTGATATAGGATGCCTCATCCGACAAAAGCCAGACGATGGCCGATGCAATTTCGCCGGGCCTGCCTTCCCGTTTCATGGGGAGGCCCGACCGCACGGCTGCAACCCTGTCAGGCTCGCCGCCGGAGGCGTGGATGTCCGTGTCGATGATCCCGGGCCGGACGCCGCAGACGCGGATTCCTTCATCCGCTACCTCAAGCCCAAGTCCGGTGGTGAATGTATCGATCGCGCCCTTGGAGGCGGCGTAATCGACATACCAGCCCGGGCTGCCGAGCCGCGCCGCGGCTGACGACACATTGACGATCACGCCACCTTTGCCGCCATGCCGCGTCGACATCCGCTTCACCGCCTCGCGGGCGCAGAGCATCGATCCGATGACATTGACGCGCATCATGCGCTCCAGCCGGGCGGCGCTCATCTCATCGACCCGCGCCTTGCGGTCGACGATGCCAGCGTTGTTTACCAGCCCGTCGAGCCGCCCGAAACGCCGATCGACGGTCTCGAACATCGCCACGATGTCCGCTTCCGCACCGACATCACATCGCACGGCGAGCGCTTCGCCGCCGGCAGCCTCGATCTCAGCCACCACAGATGCGGCTGCGCTTTCGTCCGAGACATAGGTCAGCGCCACGCGCCAGCCCCGGCTGGCCGCCAGTTTCGCGGTCTCAGAGCCGATGCCGCGACCGCCGCCGGTGACGACGACGACCTTCGTCCCGCTCATGCCCGCTCCTTGACCTTGTAGACTCGGGCGGTGGCCAGCACCGTGCCGCAAGGCCGGCGTTCGCCGCCGTCCATGACGTAGATATCCGCGGCGCCAACCGAAACCGTCTTGCCGGCCATCAGCACGCGACCCTCGGCAATCAGCTCGCCTCCGGAAGCCAAACCGGTGTTCTTGACCGTGAAGTCGAGCGTTGCGCAGGCATGGCCTTCCGGCGCAACCGCATAGCAGGCCGCAATCGCGGCGACATCGCCAAGCATCCCTACCATCGCGGTCGGGAACATGTCCGGCGGTGTTCCGAACCTGGGATCGAACGGCATGCGCACCGTCGCGCCAGTGCTGTCGGCCTTGATCACTTCAATGCCGTGGTTCTTGACGAAGGGCAGGTCGGCGATGATCGCCTCGGTGTTTCGCATCAATTCTATTCCTGGCATCCCGACATCTTGAACGCGTCCCAGGGCATCCTGGACACGCCGCCCACGCCGTAGGCCGAGGACTGGCGCAGTGCCGGCGCGAAATCGGGCAGCAGCAAGTGCTCGGCCGCCGCAGCGCCTTCTGGCGGCAGCAGGCCGATGTTGCCTTGCCCGTCGACCGCATAGACAACGCCCTGCCACACGGTGCAGGCGTCCAGTTCCGGTCCGGTGACATCGCCGTCGGGGCATTTGTGCATGACAATGCCCATCGGCCGCGCGACATCCTCGGTCCACAGCACGACGCCGTCGAGGATGACGCTGTTTTCCGGGAACTTGATCTTGAATGTATGCGACGAGCCGGTGTCGCCCGCCGGAGTAAATTCGAGCGAAGCGCTGGCCTCCTGCTCGGAATAGACCGCGAGTTCCTGGTTGCAGGCAGCGGAGGCGGGGGCGGCGCTGGCGGCAGCCAGGCACAGCGCGAGATTGAAGCGGGACAATCTCATGATGCAAACTGCCTAGAACATCAGGCGCACGAACATCATGGCCAGGCCGATGATGGACGCGAACCAGATCAGGCTGCGGATGACCGAGATGCCCGCGGCGTAGACCGGGACGTAGGCGACGCGTGCGATGATCCAGACCAATGCGCCAGCAGCGCCGATGCCGCCCGTCTTGCCTGTCAATGCGAGCGCGACGGCGAGTGCGATGAAAGCCGGATAGGTCTCGAGCAGATTGCGCAGCGCGCGGTCCAGCCGCCCGGCAACCGTGCTGCGCGATCCCCTGGCTTCGTCGCGGGCGCCCAGCAGATAGTCTTGGCCGCGGTCGGCGCCAGCGCCCGCCTGCGCGAATATCTGGACGACGAGAAGCACGGCGCTCCAGCCGAGAACCCAGATTTCAGTCGATGCGGCAGCTGCTTCCATCTCGTCGGGCTCCAGCCTCTGTGCGCCGCCGCACCAGCGGTTGTCGGCAGCGCCATTTGGTTCTTGCTTAGAGGTCGAGAACCAGCCTCTCCGGATCCTCCAGGCTTTCCTTCACCCGCACCAGGAACGTCACGGCTTCCTTGCCGTCGACGATCCGGTGGTCGTAGCTCAGCGCCAGGTACATCATCGGACGGATGACGATCTGGCCGCCGACCACGACCGGCCGCTCCTGGATCTTGTGCATGCCGAGGATGCCAGACTGCGGGGCGTTGAGGATCGGCGTCGACATCAGCGAGCCGTAGACGCCGCCATTCGAGATCGTGAACGTGCCGCCCTGCATGTCTGCCATCGACAGCTTGCCGTCGCGGGCGGCGATGCCCAGCCGTCCGACCTCCTTTTCGATCTCGGCGATCGACATCGCATCGGCGTCCCGCACCACCGGAACTACTAGGCCCTTCTCGGTGCCGACCGCTACGCCGATATGGGCGTAATTCTTGTAGATGATGTCGGCGCCGTCGATCTCGGCATTGACCGCCGGGATCTCCTTCAGCGCATGCGTCACCGCCTTGGTGAAGAAGCCCATGAAGCCGAGCTTCACGCCGTGCTTCTTCTCGAACACGTCCTTGTATTTCGTCCGCAGCGCCATCACCGCCGACATGTCGACCTCGTTGAAGGTCGTCAGCATCGCCGCGGTCGCCTGCGCATCCTTCAGCCGGCGCGCAATCGTCTGGCGCAGCCGCGTCATCTTCACACGCTCTTCGCGCGAAGCGTCGTCGCCGGTAGACGGGGTCCTTGCGGCGATGGGCAGCTCGGTCGGCTGAGAGGGCGCTCCGCGTGACACCGCATCGAGAACGTCGCCCTTCAGCACCTGGCCGCGCTTGCCGGAGCCGGACACGCTGTCGGCCGAAATATTGGCTTCCGCCAGCATCTTGGCAGCCGCGGGAGCCGGCGGCATGTCGCGCTTCTCGATCGGTGTATCACCAGCGATCTTGCCGGTCTTCTCGACTGCTTCCTTGCCGGTCTCGGCGCCGGCCTTGCCAGCAGCCTGCGCCACCGCTTCCGGCTTTGCCTCGGCCTTGGCGGCGGGCTTCGCAGCCGCGCGCCCTTCGCCGATCATGCCAAGCAATGCGCCGACGCCGACCGTCTCGCCTTCCTTGACCGTCTGCTCGGACAGCGTGCCGGCGGCAGGCGCCGGGACTTCGACCGTCACCTTGTCGGTTTCAAGCTCCAGCAAGGGCTCGTCGGCGGCGACGGCGTCGCCTGCCTTCTTGAACCACTTGCCGACGGTCGCTTCGGAGACGGATTCGCCGAGGGTCGGAACGCGGATTTCGGTAGCCATTCTGTGATCTTCCGTGTCTTCGAGTTCTGTTAGCTGCCGAGCGCGTCTTCGAGGAAGGCCTCGAGCTGCGCCAGATGCTTCGACATCAGGCCGGTCGCCGGCGACGCCGCCGCCGGGCGGCCGGTGTAGCGGACGCGCTGGTGCTTGGCGTCGATATGGGCGAGCACCCATTCGAGATAGGGGTCGATAAACGACCACGCGCCCATATTCTTCGGCTCTTCCTGGCACCAGACCATTTCAGCGTTGCGGAAGCGCGACAGCTCCGTGATCAGCGCCTTGGCCGGGAACGGGTAGAGCTGCTCGACGCGCAGCAGGTAGACATCGTTGATCCCGCGCTTCTCGCGCTCCTCGTAGAGGTCGTAATAGACCTTGCCCGAGCAAAGCACGACGCGGCGGATCTTCGAGTCCTTGACCAGCTTGATCGGCTGGTCCGGCAGCATCTGCGCATCGTCCCACAGCAGGCGGTGGAACGAGCTTTCGCCCGACATTTCGGCCAACGTCGACACCGCCCGCTTGTGGCGCAGCAGCGACTTCGGCGTCATCAGGATCAGCGGCTTGCGGAAATCCCGCTTCAGCTGACGCCGCAGGCTGTGGAAATAGTTGGCCGGCGTCGTGATGTTGGCCACCTGCATGTTGTCTTCGGCGCAAAGCTGCAGGAAGCGTTCGAGGCGCGCGGAAGAATGCTCCGGCCCCTGGCCCTCATAGCCATGCGGCAGCAGGCAGACGAGGCCCGACATGCGCAGCCACTTGCGTTCGCCCGACGAGATGAACTGGTCGAACACCACTTGGGCGCCGTTGGCAAAGTCGCCGAACTGCGCTTCCCACAGTGTCAGCGCCCGCGGCTCGGCCAGCGAGAAGCCATACTCGAAGCCGAGTACAGCCTCTTCCGACAGCATCGAGTTGATGACTTCGTAGTTCGCCTGCTGGGGTCCCAGATTGTTGAGCGGGATGTAGCGGTTCTCGTCGCGCTGGTCATAGAGCACCGAGTGGCGTTGCGAGAACGTGCCGCGCTCGGAATCCTGGCCGGACAGCCGGATAGGATTGCCGTCGAGCAGGATCGCGCCGAAGGCGAGCGCCTCCGCCGTCGACCAGTCGATGCCCTCGCCGGTGTCGATCATCTTGCGGCGCGCATCGAGGAAGCGCTGGATGGTCTTGTGGGCCTCGAAATCCTTCGGCGTCTCGGTCAGCTTCTTGCCGATTTCCTTCAGCGACTTGACCGGCATCGCCGTCTTGCCGCGACGCAACTCATCCTGGCTGTCGGCGCTGCGCAGTCCCGACCAAGCGCCATCCAGCCAGTCGGCCTTGTTCGGCTTATAGGCCTGTCCGGTTTCCCACTCGCTTTCGAGATGGGCGCGCCAGTCAGCCTTCATCTTGTCGACGTCTTCCTGCGACACGACCCCCTCGGCGACCAGCTTCCGGGCGTAGATCGCCAGCGTCGTCTCGCGCGAGCGGATGTTCTTGTACATCAGCGGCTGCGTGAACGCCGGCTCGTCGCCCTCATTGTGGCCGAAGCGGCGGTAGCAGAACATGTCGATGACCACCGGCTTGAAGAACTTCATGCGGAATTCGGTCGCCACCTTGGCGGCATAGACAACCGCCTCCGGGTCGTCGCCGTTGACGTGGAAGATCGGCGCTTCGATCATCTTCGCCACGTCCGACGGATAGGGCGACGAACGCGAGAAGCGCGGATTGGTGGTGAAGCCGATCTGGTTGTTGATGATGAAATGCAGCGTGCCGGCAACGCGATGGCCGCGCAGTCCCGACAGGCCGAGGATTTCCGCAATCACGCCCTGGCCGGCAAAGGCGGCATCGCCGTGCAGCAAGAGCGGCAGCACCTTGGCACGCTCTTCCTGTGGCACGACTTCCTCGCGGGTGCGGCCAAACAGTTGGTCCTGCTTGGCGCGCGCCTTGCCCATCACGACCGGGTCGACGATCTCGAGATGCGAAGGATTGGCGGTCAGCGACAGATGCACCTTGTTGCCATCGAACTCGCGGTCCGACGACGCGCCGAGGTGATACTTCACGTCACCCGAGCCTTCGACGTCGTCTGGTGCGAACGAGCCGCCCTTGAACTCGTGGAAGATAGCGCGGTGCGGCTTGGCCATCACCTGGGAAAGCACGTTCAGCCGGCCGCGATGCGCCATGCCGAGCACGATTTCCTTCATGCCCAGCGCGCCGCCGCGCTTGATGATCTGCTCCAGCGCCGGAATCAGCGACTCGCCACCGTCGAGGCCGAAGCGCTTGGTGCCCTTGTACTTGACGTCGATGAACTGCTCGAAGCCTTCAGCCTCGACCAGCTTCTGCAGGATCGCCTTCTTGCCGTTGGCGGTGAACTCGATGGTCTTGTCCGGCCCCTCGATGCGGGCCTGGATCCAGCCCTTCTCTTCGGGGTCGGAGATGTGCATGAACTCGACGCCGAGCGTCGAGCAATAGGTCCGCTTCAGGATGTCGAGCATCTGGCGGATGGTGGCGTATTCGAGCCCGAGCACCTTGTCGATGAAGATCGGCCGGTCATAGTCGGCTTCGGTGAAGCCGTAATTCTCCGGCGACAGCTCGTTGTAGTCCTCCATCGGCTTGGCGATGCCGAGCGGATCGAGATTGGCGTGCAGGTGGCCGCGCATGCGGTAGGCGCGGATCATCATGATCGCGCGGACGGAATCGCGCGTCGCCTGCAGCACGCTGGCGTCGGACATCGCCGCGCCATTGGCGGCGGCCTTGTCCTTGACCTTCTTCTCGATGTGCTTCTCAACGACACCCCAATTGCCGTCCAGCGCCGAGACGAGCTCGCCATTGGCGGCCTGCGGCCAGCCCTTCTGCCGCCATGACGCGCCTTCGGCGTTCTTGACGACGATCGCCGCGTCTTCGTTCATCCCGGCGAAGAAGTCGCGCCACTCTTCGTTGACCGACTGCGCGTCATTCTGCCAGTCGGCATAGAGCTGCTCGATGTAGTCGGCATTGCCGCCGTACAGGAACGAGGTGAGGGAAAACTGGTCGTTGGCCTGATCTTGCCTTGCCATGTCGTGTCTTCGGAGCTTCGGCTCCGTCTCCTGATTTAGGGGAGTAGGGGAATAGGAGAGTAGGGGAACAAACTTTCGCCCCTACTCGCTTACTCCCCTATTCCCATACTCCCTTAGCGTTTCAGCGCTTCCACCAGCGTCTTGCCCAGCCGCGCCGGCGACGGCGAGACCTTGATTCCAGCTGCTTCCATTGCCGCGATCTTGTCTTCCGCGCCGCCCTTGCCGCCGGAGATCACAGCGCCCGCGTGGCCCATCGTGCGGCCTTCAGGCGCCGTGCGCCCGGCGATGAAACCGGCCATCGGCTTGGAACGGCCGCGCTTGGCTTCGTCGCGGATGAACTGCGCCGCGTCTTCTTCGGCCGAGCCGCCAATTTCGCCGATCATGATGATCGACTTGGTCTCGTCGTCGGCCAGGAACATTTCGAGCATGTCGATGAATTCCGTGCCCTTCACCGGGTCGCCGCCGATGCCGACCGCGGTCGACTGGCCAAGACCCTCGTTCGTCGTCTGAAACACTGCTTCATAGGTAAGCGTTCCCGACCGCGAGACAACGCCGACGGAGCCCTTCTTGAAGATGTTGCCGGGCATGATGCCGATCTTGCATTCGTTGGGTGTCACGACGCCCGGGCAGTTCGGGCCGATCAGTCGCGACTTCGAGCGGTCGAGCCTGGCCTTGACCCTGACCATGTCCATGACCGGAATGCCTTCGGTGATGCAGACGATCAGCGGAATCTCCGCCTCGATCGCCTCGAGGATCGCCTCGGCCGCGCCTGCCGGCGGCACGTAGACGACAGACGCGGTTGCACCCGTCACTTCCTTGCCTTCGGCAACGGACGCGAAGATTGGCAGCGGCTGGGAGCCGTCCCACTTCTCGCCGCCCTTCTTCGGATGGATGCCGCCGACCATCTGGGTCCCGTAATAGGCGAGCGCCTGTTCGGTGTGGAACGAACCGGTCTTGCCGGTCAGCCCCTGCACGAGGATCTTGGTGTTCTTGTCGACGAGAATGGACATGCGTCGGTTAACCTTTCGGGAACAACGAAATGAATAGCGTGAATGCGCGGCGGGAGGTCACTGACCCTCCTCGTCCGGCGCGGAGGTGGTGAATTTGAGCACGACGCCGTCGAAGCCGGCCGCCTCGACGTTCGGGCTGCCCTTCGGGATATAGGTCAGGTAGGTGTCGAGCGTGCGCGGCATTGACGGCGGCGGGCCCCAGACATGGCCGGAGAGTTCCGCCGTCTCCATCGACTGCGCCGGCTTGATGCCGAGCGCGCCGCTGACGTCGTTGGCGACGATCGGTGCTTCGGCCTCGAAATCGTAGAGATAGCAGCCAATCTCGTCGATATATTCGGATTCCGCGAAAGACACGATCAGGTGCAGCGGCCGATCCGAAACAGTCTTTGCAAATGCCTCATACTGAAACGCGACCGCGAGACCCTCAGCCTTGGCTTCCTCCAGCCCCTTGGCCGACAGCTTCATCACCGCGTCGAATTCCGCATGCGAGGCAACATTGAAACTCACCCAGCCGTCCGACCTGGCGTGATCGACAGTGCCCTGGTAGCTCAACCTTTGCGGAATGCAGGCCGACTTGAACGCGTCGACGAACGCAGCCGAAAAACCGTTCGCGGCGGCCGGAGAGACGCCGGCCGCCAACAGCACGATTGATCCTGCCGCAAATGTGCGTCGCAAGTGATCAGCCCTTTACCGCCGCCACGATCTTCTTGGCCGCGTCGTCGAGATCGTCGGCCGAGATGACGTTGAGGCCGCTCTCGTTGATGATCTTCTTGCCGAGCTCGACATTGGTGCCTTCGAGGCGAACGACCAGCGGCACCTTCAGACCCACTTCCTTGACCGCCGCGATCACGCCTTCGGCGATGACGTCGCACTTCATGATGCCGCCGAAGATGTTGACCAGGATGCCCTTCACGTTCGGGTCGGCCGTGATGATCTTGAATGCCGCCGTGACCTTTTCCTTCGATGCGCCGCCGCCGACGTCGAGGAAGTTGGCGGGCTCGGCGCCGTAGAGCTTGATGATGTCCATCGTCGCCATGGCGAGGCCGGCGCCGTTGACCATGCAGCCGATGTCGCCCTCGAGCGCCACATAGGCCAGGTCATACTTGGAGGCCTGGATTTCCTTCTCGTCCTCTTCCGACGTGTCCCGGAGCTCCAGGATGTCCGGGTGGCGGAACATCGCGTTGCCGTCGAACGACACCTTTGCGTCGAGCACGCGCAGTCGGCCATTGGTCATCACGATCAGCGGATTGACCTCGAGCAGGCTCATGTCCTTGTCGACGAAGGCCTTGTAGAGGATCGGGAACAGCGTCTCGCCGTCCTTGGCCGCTTCGCCGGTGAGGCCATAGGCGGCGTTGATCTTCTTCACGTCGTCGGCCGTGACGCCCTTCTCCGGATCGATCGCCAGCGTGATGATCTTCTCCGGCGTGTCATGCGCCACGCCTTCGATGTCCATGCCGCCTTCGGTCGAAATCACGAAGGCAATGCGGCCGACGGAGCGATCGACCAGCAGCGACAGATAGAGCTCGCGGTCGATGTCGGCGCCGTCCTCGATGTAGAGGCGGTTCACCTGCTTGCCCGCCTCGCCGGTCTGCTTGGTGACCAGCGTGTTGCCCAGCATTTCCTTGACGTGGTGCTGCACTTCCTCGATCGACTTGGCGAGCCGCACGCCGCCCTTGGCGTCAGGCCCGAGTTCCTTGAACTTGCCCTTGCCGCGGCCGCCGGCATGGATCTGGCTCTTCACGACATAGAGCGGGCCGGGCAGCGATCGGGCAGCATTCGCCGCCTCGTCCGCCTTGAAGATCGCGACGCCGTCAGCGACCGGTGCGCCGAAGCTCTTGAGCAACTGCTTGCCCTGGTATTCGTGGATGTTCATGTGAAACGGATCCTACTTGGCGAGGTTCGGGGCGATCGTCGTGCAGGCTTCGCAGAGGCCCTGGACGGCGGCGACCGATTTCTCGAACATCTTCTGCTCGGCCTTGTTGAAGTCGATCTCGATGATACGCTCGACGCCGCCGGCGCCGATGACCACCGGCACGCCGACATACATGTCCTTGATGCCGTACTGGCCCGACAGGTGCGCGGCGCAAGGCAGCACGCGCTTCTTGTCCTTCAGGTAGCTCTCGGCCATCGCCACCGCGGACGCGGCCGGCGCATAGAAGGCCGAGCCGGACTTGAGCAGGCCGACGATCTCGCCGCCACCCTTGCGGGTCCGCTCGACGATGGCGTCCAGCTTCTCCTTGGAGGTCCAGCCCATCTTGATGAGATCCGGCAGCGGAATGCCGGCGACCGTCGAATAGCGCACCATCGGCACCATGTCGTCGCCGTGGCCGCCCAGCGTCATCGCCGAGACGTCTTCGATCGAGACCTTGAACTCATCGGCAAGGAAGTGCCGGAAGCGCGATGAGTCGAGCACGCCGGCCATGCCGACGACCATGTTCTTGGGCATGCCCGAGAACTTCTGCAGCGCCCAGACCATCGCGTCGAGCGGGTTGGTGATGCAGATGACGAAGCTGTTCGGCGCGTATTTCTTGATGCCCGCGCCTACCTGCTCCATCACCTTCAGGTTGATGCCGAGCAGATCGTCGCGGCTCATGCCGGGCTTGCGCGGCACGCCGGCGGTGACGATGCAGACATCGGCGCCCTTGATCCCGGAATAGTCGTTCACGCCGGTCAGGCGGGCGTCGAAGCCCTCGACCGGGGCCGACTGCGAAATGTCGAGACCCTTGCCCTGCGGGATGCCTTCGGCGATGTCGAAAAGGACAACGTCGCCGAGTTCCTTGAGCCCGATCAGATGGGCGAGCGTGCCGCCGATCATTCCGGAGCCGATGAGGGCAATCTTGTTGCGAGCCATGCGAACCGTCCCTTGCGCATCGCCGGTCCTGTGGCAGCCGGCGCCTGAGTTGAACTCTGCGGCAATAGCCCCCCAAACCGAAATTTGTGTGACACAAGCCGTTTCCCGCCGGCCCTGACGCCGCCGAAATCGGCGCAGGCATTAGGCCGATGAAGCACAAGATTCAACCGATTATTTCGTGTTCAACGATTTCAATCGGTTGATACTGTTTTGATTTACGTAAACGTCAATATTCGAGCGAGCTGACGAAGAGGAAATGACGCGGCAAACCAAATTAGGTCGTTGCGGCCGCACAGCTATTCCGCGGTTGCGCCCTCGCCAGCATGCGCCACCCAGTCACTGCTCTGCATCTCATTCAGCCTGGATGCGGTGCGGGCGAATTCGAACGCCTCGGTCACTCCCGGTCGGCCGGCATAGAGCTGATCTGCCGGAGCCTCCGCGCTGATGACCAGCCGCTTTCGTCGGTCGTAGAGCGTGTCGATCAGCAGGATGAAGCGCTTGGCCGGGTTGCGCCGCGTCTGGTCGAGCACCGGCGTCCTGTCGATGAAGATCGTGTCGTAGTGATCGGCGATCGCGAGATAATCGCGTGCGCCGAGCGGTTCGTCGCACAGGTCGGCGAAGCTAAAGCGCGCAGCGCCGCCCGACGCGCGCGGCACCTTCACCTTTCGGCCCATCACCGACAGTTCGGCCGGCGCCTCGCCATGGCCTTCGGTCGCCGCGGCCCAGGCCTCGTCCATCATCCGGTCGGCGTCGGGTCCAAGCGGCTGGATGTAGATTGGCAGGTGGCTGAGCTTCAGCATGCGATAGTCGGTCGGCGTGTCCAGCGGCACGATCTCGACATGGGCCTTCAGCGTCGCCACGAACGGCAGGAACAGCGCGCGGTTGAGCCCGTCGCGATACAGATCGTCTGGCGCGACGTTGGACGTGGCGACCAAGGTCACCCCATTGGCGAACAGCGCGGTGAACAGCCGGGATAGGATCATCGCATCAGCGATATCCGTCACCGTGAACTCGTCGAAGCACAGCAGCCGCGACTCGGCGGCGACCGCCGCCGCGACCGGCGGAATCGGGTCGTCGCCCTTGGCGGTTCCGGCCTTCACCGCGGCGCGATGCGCGCCGATCCGGTCATGAACTTCGGCCATGAATTCATTGAAATGAGACCGCCGCTTCCGCTTCAGCGGCGCGAGGCGGAAGAACATGTCCATCAACATGGTCTTGCCGCGCCCGACCCCGCCAAGGAGATACAGTCCCTGGGGGGCAGCCTGCGTCTTTTTCCGGGCAAAAAGCCAGCCGAGCGCGCTGGTTTTGGCGGCCGCATTCGTTGCGCCAATGTCGACGATCAACCGGTCGAGCCGGGCGACGATGACTTCCTGCGCGGGATCGCGGCTTATCTCGCCGCGCTCGACGAGCCGGCCATATTCATGGCGCACCGAAGGGTAGGCGGCCAGCCCGGCATGTGAAGACATGGATGCCGGTCCCCCGGAGCGAGCGGACGGCTGTTAGCGCGAGAAGCTGATCGGCTGACCGCTAGCGGTCTGGCCGTCATATTTTTCCGCTCCCGACGAATAGAGGCGTGCGACGACGTTGCCGGTGCTGTCCTTGAGAACGACCTGCTTGCCGCCGACGTTCCAGGCGGCGACATTGGCGGCATCGCCCGGGCAGCGCAGAGAGGCGGCGCGGAAATCGGCCGCCTGCTTGGTCAGGCTCAGCATCATCTGGCAACCGCCGCCGCCGGAATTGACCTTCCAGGCGCCGACCATGGCTTCCTTGGTGACTTCCGGCGCGCCGGCAGGCGGCCCGGCTTCGACCGGAGGGACGGTTGCGGCTGCGACGGCCGGATCGGTGGTCGTGGTCCCCGGAGGCGGCGGGAACGCAGATGGGTCTGTCGGGCCGGCGGCTGTCGGAGGCGGCAGCTGGTTCGAGGTCACCGTGCCGGATGGCGCCGCGTTGAGCGGCTGCGGCCGTGTGTTCTCGCTGGCGAACCGCGAGGAGGTACATCCGGCCATCGCAAGCGCCATGCAGGCGATAAGCGCGCCACGCGTTCCGATCGATGATGTCCGAGCCGATAGTGTCGCCATGTCGCCCTCCGCAGGGTGCGGTCTGTTTCTGCGCCCCGATCGTGCAGTGTCAATCACGATAAACGTGGCGATGTTGCGGACGATTCGAAGGCAAGTTGGTTAATATTCGGTTTCGATGACCGGAATCCACCCCCGGACGGCAGATAAAGCGTCGTAAGCGCGTTCGGTTCCGGTTCAGGATAGCAAGATCCGCTCGGAGCCGGGATCGCCAATGCCCTTCTTGACCGCTCCCGGCCTCTCCGGCACATCTCGGGCGTTATTCAATCCACGCAGGCGCTTGCGTGCACGCTGCGGTTTCCTATCTGCTGACTATGAGACGACGCACCCTGCTTTCGATGCTTGGAATTGGCGGTGTGGCCGCCGCGACGGGAGGACTTGCCGTGTCACGCGCAAATGCAGGCAATCCCTACTACGATGGCCCCGTCTCCGATCATTTCGACGGCAAGGTCTTTTTCAACCCGGACGGCGTCGCGCCCGCTTCCTTCGGGGACCTGTTGCGCTGGCAGTTCGGCGGCGGCAAGGCCAAATGGCCGTCCACGTGGCCGAGCCCACACCCGGTGGTCCATCCGGAGATGCGTGTCGATGGCGCTGGACTGCGCGTCACCATGGTCGGACACGCGTCGTTCCTTGTGCAAACGGCCGGACTGAACATCCTGACCGACCCGGTCTGGTCGGAGCGCGTGTCGCCCTTTTCCTTCGCCGGCCCGAAGCGGGTCAACGCTCCCGGCATTCCGTTCGACAAGCTGCCGCCGATCGATTTCGTGCTGCTCAGCCACAATCACTACGACCACATGGATGTGACCACCCTCGGCAGGCTCAAATCGTCTCACAACCCGCAGGTCGTCACGCCGCTCGGCAATGACGCGATCGTGCGGAAATCGGTGCCGGACATCCGGATCTCCGCCCATGACTGGGAAGACCGCATTGAGGCCGGCAACGGCGTGACCATCCATGTCGAGCCGGCGCACCACTGGTCAGCGCGCGGCACTGCCGACCGCCGCATGGCGCTGTGGTCGGCCTTCACCATCGAGACGCCGGCTGGCAATGTCTATTTCGGCGGCGACACCGGTTTCCACGAAGGTCGCAACTACGCCGCCGCGCGCGCCAAGCATGGCAGCTTCCGCTTCGCGCTGCTGCCGATCGGGGCCTACGAGCCACGCTGGTTCATGGAGCCGCAGCACCAGACCCCTGATCACGCGGTTGAAGGTTTCAACCTGCTCGGCGCCGAACACGCTGGCGGCATGCATTGGGGCACGTTCCAGCTCACCAACGAGGCGGTCGAAGAACCCCGCGATCTGCTGCACGCCGCGCTCGACCGCGCCAGCATTTCACGCGACCGCTTCCGCGCCATGCAGCCTGGCGAAGTGTGGGACGTGCCGACCGCCACAGCCTGACGGACGCGCCACCGGACTGGTAATTTCGCGTCGCTTCCGCCATATAGCGGCGAGTTCCGCAGGAAGTTTTCGCCGCAATGGCCGCAAACGTGCAATTCGCCAAGATGAACGGGCTGGGCAACGAGATCATCGTCGCTGACCTGCGCGGAACCGCGCTCCGCGTTTCGTCTGCGGCCGCGATTGCCCTAAATGCCGACGCGCCGACGAAGTTCGACCAGATCATGGCGATCCACGACCCCAGGACGCCGGGCACGGACTACTTTCTCGAGATCCTCAACTCGGACGGCTCGCAGGCCCAGGCCTGCGGCAACGGCACGCGCTGCGTCGTGCAGGCCCTCGCCTCCGAAACGGGCAAGCGGCTGTTCACCTTCGAAACCGTCGCCGGCATCCTCAACGCGCAGGAACATGCCGACGGGCTGATCTCGGTCGACATGGGAATTCCCCGCTTCGAATGGGACCAGATCCCGCTCGCCGAGGAATTCGCCGACACGCGCGCGATCGAGCTGCAGATCGGCCCGATCGACGCGCCGGTACTGCATTCGCCGTCCGCTGCCTCGATGGGCAATCCGCACGCGATCTTCTGGGTCGACCAGGACGTCTGGAGCTATGATCTCGACCGCTTCGGCCCGCTTCTGGAAAATCACCCGATCTTCCCCGAGCGCGCCAACATTTCCATCGCGCAGGTGACCTCGCGCGATGCGCTGATCATGCGCACCTGGGAGCGTGGGGCGGGATTGACCAAAGCCTGCGGCTCGGCCGCTTGCGCCGCCGCCGTCTCCGCGGCGCGCACCAGCCGGACCAACCGCACCGTCAACATCACCCAGCCGGGCGGAACGCTGCTGGTCGAATGGCGCGGCGACGACCACGTCATCATGACCGGCCCGGCCGAATGGGAATTCTCCGGCACGTTCGACCCCTCGACCGGCCATTGGATGCGCGACACGGCGGCAGTGGCCTGATGCAGGGCGTCGAAATCGTCACCTTCGGCTGCCGGCTGAACACCTATGAATCCGAGGTGGTGAAGCGCGAGGCCAACGCCGCGGGCCTCGGCGAACTTGCCGGCGGCGCGGTGGTGTTCAACACTTGCGCCGTCACGGCAGAAGCCGTCCGCCAGGCGAAGAAGGCGATTCGCAGGGCCCGCCGCGACAATCCGCAGGCGCGCATCATCGTCACCGGCTGCGCGGCGCAAACCGAGCCCGGCGCCTTCGCGGCGATGGACGAGGTCGACCTCATCCTCGGCAACGAAGAGAAACTGACCGCGAATTCCTACCGGGCCTTGCCCGATTTCGGCGTCAATCTGTTCGAGAAGGTGCGCGTCAACGACATCATGTCGGTCCGGGAAACCGCCGCGCACATGGTCGATGCGATCGAAGGCCACGCCCGCGCTTTCGTCCAGGTGCAGAACGGCTGCGACCACCGCTGCACCTTCTGCATCATCCCCTATGGCCGGGGCAATTCGCGCTCGGTGCCGATGGGCGCGGTGGTCGATCAGATCCATCGGCTCGCCGACAACGGCTATGCCGAGATAGTCCTCACGGGCGTCGACATGACGAGCTATGGCGCCGACCTCCCCGGCCAGCCCTGGCTCGGCAAGCTCGTGAAGGCCATCCTGAGGCAGGTGCCGGATGTGAAGCGCCTGCGCCTGTCATCGATCGATTCGATCGAAGCCGACGACGACCTGATGGACGCCATCGCCACCGAGAAGCGCCTGATGCCGCATCTGCACCTCTCGCTGCAGTCCGGCGACGACATGATCCTGAAGCGGATGAAGCGCCGCCACCTGCGCGACGATTCGATCCGTTTCTGCGAAAACGTCCGCGCGGCCCGCCCGGACATCGTGCTTGGCGCGGACATCATCGCCGGTTTCCCGACCGAAACGGAAGACATGTTCGAGAACTCGCTGAAGATCGTCGAGGAATGCGGCCTGACGCATCTGCACGTCTTCCCCTTCTCGCCGCGCGAGGGCACGCCCGCCGCGCGCATGCCGCAGGTTGGCCACCAGACGATCAAGCAACGCGCGGCCCGGCTGCGCCAGGTCGGCGAGGCGGCTTTCCAGCGCCATCTGGCGGCGGTCGCCGGCACCGCGCAATCAATCCTGGTCGAACGCGGCGGCAAGGGCCGGACTGAAGGCTTCACGCTGGCGGCGATCGCTGCAGGCCAGCCGGGCGACATCGTCCAGGCAACGGTGACCGGACATGACGGCGCAAGGCTGCTGGTTGAACCCCTGAGACAGGCGGCCTGATGGCGTTCGATTTCATCAAGAAAGTGTTCACCTTTGGCCGCAAGGCCGAAGAGGAGAACGCACCCGCACCGGCCGATCAAACGACGCTGGCGCCCTATATCGGGATCGCGCCGCAGACGGAGGCCTTTGAGCCTGCCCCGCCTCCGGTGTTGGACGCGCCGGCTGTACCCGAGCCAGGTCCATTTGCGGAATCACCGCCCCCGAGCCTCCCGGCGGCCGAAATCCTTGCTCCCATCCGCGAGCCGGATCCGGCGCCCGCCGACACACTGAGAACCGAAGTCGCGCCGGAGCCGTCAGCGCTCCCGACGCCCGACGCCTCTGCAGTTGAGCCGCCCAAACCGGCCCCGGCACCGGCCCCAGCGCCCATCGCCAAATTGATCGAGGAAGCTGTTGCGGAGCCCACCACCGCTCCTCCTGTGGCGGAGATTTTGCCGCCGATCCGTGTCCCGGACCCGGCACCGAGCGATCTCCTGATCGAAGAGGTCGCGCCAGAACTGCCTGTGTTGGCGGTGCCTGAGCCAGTCGAGACGCCAGCACCACCAACCGAGCCAGCGCCTCCGGACCAGGACATCCTGCCGCCAATCCGCATGCCGGATCCTGTTCCGAGCCAGCCGCTCGTCGAGATCGCGCCTGAGCCGGCGCCGCCCGTCGCGCCGCCGGCCGCCCCGATCGTATCAACTGCTCCGACCCCGGCGCCCGTCGGCAAGGTCGTCGTCACCAAGAAGGTCGAGGCCAAGGCCGAGCCGGTCGCGGTCCCCGTTGCGCCGCGCCCGAGCTGGTTCCAGCGGATGCGCGAGGGCCTGTCGCGGTCGTCACGCGAACTGTCGTCCAACATCGCCGGCGTCTTCACCAAGAAGAAGCTGGACGAGGAGACGCTGCAGGATCTCGAAGACGTGCTGATCCGCGCTGACCTCGGCGTCGAGACGGCGCTGCGCGTTACCGACACGCTCTCCTCCACGCGGCTTGGCCGCGACGTCACCGATGCCGATGTCCGCGCCGTGATGGCGCAAGAGATCGAGAAGGTTCTGAAGGCCGTCGCCGTGCCGCTGGAACTCGACCTGTCGCACAAGCCGCATGTCATTCTCGTCGTCGGCGTCAACGGCACCGGCAAGACAACGACGATCGGCAAGCTGGCCGCCAAACTGACCTCCGGCGGGCTCAACGTCATGCTGGCCGCCGGCGACACGTTCCGCGCCGCCGCGATCGAGCAGCTGAAGATCTGGGGCGAGCGGACGAATTCTCCGGTGATCGCCAGCCGGATCGGCGCCGACGCTGCCGGGCTCGCCTACGAGGCATTCGAAAAGGCAAAGGAAGCCGGCTCGGACGTGCTGATCATCGATACGGCCGGACGGCTTCAGAACAAGGCCGAGCTGATGGCCGAACTCGAAAAGATCGTTCGCGTGCTGGCAAAGCTCGACCCCGAAGCGCCGCACACCGTGCTTCAGACCGTCGACGCGACGACCGGCCAGAACGCGCTCAACCAGGTCGAGATCTTCCGCAACATCGCCGGTGTCAACGGACTGGTGATGACCAAGCTCGACGGCACCGCGCGTGGCGGCATCCTGGTGGCGATCGCCGCCAAGCACAAACTGCCGGTCTATTTCATCGGCGTCGGCGAACAGGTCGACGACCTCGAACCTTTCTCGGCAAGCGAATTCGCCCGGGCGATCGCGGGAGTGAATTGATGACCCCACCCATCCTCGAACGCGATCCCGCCGATCCGAAAAAGAAAGAGATCAACCCGATCCTCAAGTTCGCGCTGGAACTTGGGCCGCTGCTGGTCTTCTTCTTCGCCAATGCGCGGGGCGAGTCACTGGCGGCGAGCTTTCCGGCCTTGGCCGATCTCGGCGGACCGATCTTCATCGCCACCGGCCTGTTCATGGGCGCGACGGCGATCGCGCTCGCGGTCTCCTGGTCGCTCACCCGCACCTTGCCGATCATGCCGCTGGTGTCGGGCGTCGTCGTCTTCGTCTTCGGCGGGCTGACGCTGTGGCTGCAGGACGCGACCTTCATCAAGATGAAGCCGACCATCGTCAACACGCTGTTCGGCGGCGTTTTGCTGGGTGGCCTGTTCTTCGGCAAGTCGCTGCTGGGCTATGTCTTCGAATCGGCCTTCAAGCTCGACGCCGAAGGCTGGCGCAAGCTGACATTCCGCTGGGGAGTGTTTTTCCTGTTCCTGGCCGTGGTCAACGAGGTCGTGTGGCGTAACTTCTCGGAGGCGACCTGGGTCGCCTTCAAGGTGTGGGGCATCATGCCGATCACGGTCGCGTTCACACTGTCGCAAATGCCGCTGATCATGCGGCATTCGACCGACGACACGTTCAAGAAGTAGGCGCCGTCCTACCCGAAGAACTGGCCGCCATTGGCGGAGATCGTCGAGCCGGTGATGAAGCCGGCATCGTCGGAGGCCAGGAACACCACGCAGCGGGCGATTTCCTCGGGCGTCCCCAGCCGTCCGACCGGGATTGCCGCAATGATCGACTCGCGGACCTTCTCCGGCACCGCCATCACCATGTCCGTGCCGATATAGCCCGGCGCGATGACGTTCACCGTGATGCCGGCCTTCGCGCCTTCCTGCGCCAGCGCCCGGCTGAAGCCGATGTCGCCGGCCTTGGCGGCGGAATAGTTCGCCTGGCCCATCTGGCCCTTCTGGCCATTGATCGACGAGATCGTGATCACCCGGCCGAACTTGCGGTCGCGCATGCCGGTCCAGACCGGATGCGTCATGTTGAAGACGCCGTTGAGATTGGTGCCGATGACCTCGCTCCACTGTTGCGGCGTCATCCGGTGGAACATCGCGTCGCGGGTAATGCCGGCATTGTTGACCAGCACCTCGACCGGGCCGAGATCGGCCTCGACCTGGGCGATGCCGGCGGCGCAGGCATCGTATTCGGCGACCGACCATTTATAGACCGGAATGCCGGTCTCGGCCTTGAACTTGGCCGCGGCCTCGTCATTGCCGGCATAATTGGCGGCAACCTTGTAGCCGGCTTCCTTGAGTGCAATCGAGATTGCCGCGCCAATGCCGCGCGACCCTCCCGTGACAAGTGCGACACGTGCCATGATGTTCTCCTCCCTGTTTGAGGGAGTATGGCAGTGAGGCAGTATGGCAGTATGTCTGCCGATCTGCCTTTTGTTCCCCTACTGCCGTACTGCCCTATTGCCTTACTGCCTTAGAGTGCCTCGACGCACATCGCCACGCCCATGCCGCCGCCGATGCACAGCGTGGCGAGGCCTTTCTTCGCGCCGCGGCGGCGCATTTCGTAGACCAGCGTGTTGAAGATGCGCGTGCCGGATGCGCCGATCGGGTGGCCGATGGCGATCGCGCCGCCATTGACGTTGACGATCGACGGATCCCAACCAAGGCCCTTGTTGACCGCGCAGGCCTGCGCCGCGAAGGCCTCGTTGGCCTCGACCAGGTCGAGGTCTGAAACGGACCAACCGGCCTTTTCGAGCGCCTTCTTCGAGGCCGGGATCGGGCCGGTGCCCATGATCGACGGGTCGACGCCAGCGGTCGCCCAGGAGACGATGCGCGCCAGCGGGGTGATGCCGCGCTTCATGGCTTCCGCTTCGGTCATCAGCAGCACGGCGGCCGCGCCATCGTTCAGGCCAGAGGCATTCGCGGCCGTCACCGAGCCATCCTTGTCGAAGGCTGGCTTCAGCTTCTGCATCGCGTCGATCGTCGCGCCGATGCGGATATATTCGTCGGCGTCCACGATCGTGTCGCCCTTGCGACCCTTCAGCGTCACCGGGACGATCTCGTCCTTGAACTTGCCGGCCTTCTGCGCGGCTTCGGCCTTGTTCTGCGAGGCGACCGCGAATTCGTCCTGCGCCTCGCGGGTGATCTGGAACTGGCGCGCGACGTTTTCGGCCGTGTTGCCCATGTGGTAGCCGTTGAAGGCATCCCACAGACCGTCCTTGATCATCGTGTCGATCAGCTTGATGTCGCCCATCTTGGTGCCGGCGCGCAGATGCTGGCAGTGCGGCGACAGCGACATCGATTCCTGGCCGCCGGCGATGATCACCTTGGCGTCGCCATTGGCGATCTGCTGCATGCCGATGGCGATGGTGCGCAGGCCGGACCCGCAAACCTGGTTCAGGCCCCAGGCGGTCGTCTCGATCGGCAGGCCGGCGGCAATCGACGCCTGGCGGGCCGGGTTCTGGCCAGCACCTGCCGTCAACACCTGGCCGAGGATCACTTCATCGACCTCCGCAGCGTCGACCCCGGCGCGCGCGAGCACTTCCTTGATCACGGTTGCGCCCAGTTCATGCGCGGGCGTAGCCGCGAAGGCTCCGTTGAAGGAGCCGACCGCGGTGCGGGCGGCGGAGGCGACGACGATCGAGGGGGAAGCGGACATGGAAGATCTCCGAGAACGGGGCGGACGGCTGTCCGCCGAAAGATGGCGACTTTCTTGCCGTTTCCATCTTCCAAGTCAAACCGGAAAATGGTCGCAATTCCGGCGCCCACACCGACCGCGCCCGACTTTGCCTTTGCCGTCTGGTACTTGCCGCAACGCAGCCGTGATTCATGCACTGCACAAAGCGCTTTCAATTGGGTCTATTTTGCGCATATCCTCTGTGCAGGAATTGAGCGCAACTGGCCGCCCGCGCAACGGAGCGGCCATTCTGGGAGGGCCTCGATGCCCGCAAAAGACGAGCCGGTTGTCATCAAGAAATACGCCAACCGCCGCCTGTACAATACGGGCACCAGCACCTATGTGACGCTGGAAGACCTCGCCGAAATGGTCAAGAAGGGCGAGGAGTTCAATGTCCAGGACGCCAAGTCAGGCGAGGACATCACCCATCCCGTCCTGACCCAGATCATCTTCGAACTGGAGAACAAGGACGGGCAGAACATGCTGCCGATCCCGTTCCTGCGCCAGTTGATCTCGTTCTATGGCGATCAGATGCAGATGATCGTGCCGAGTTTCCTCGAACAGTCGATGGTCGCCTTCGCCAAGGAGCAGGAGCGGTTTCGCGAGCAGATGAAGACCGCGTTCGGCAAGGCGCCGATCGAGATGATCAACATGCCGATCCCGATGAAGGCGATCGAGGAGCAGGCGCGGCGGAACATGGAGATGTTCCAGAACGCGGTGCGCATGTTCTCGCCTTTCCCGGCCGCCGGCACGACCGCGCCCGAACCCGAAGAGGCGCGTCCCGCGCGCAAGACGGTCGAAAAATCCGACGATCTCGCCGATCTGAAAGAGCAGATCGCCGCGATGCAGCGAAAGCTCGATTCGATTACGAAATAGGGGCGAGCCGGCGCTGGACGCAGCCGCTACGGGACGTCACCTCGGGCTTGACCCGAGGATCTACTGCCGGCGGCAAGTTCTTGGAACATGGTCAACGCCAACCTGAGACGTGCGCAGATGCTCGGACAGGCCCGAGCATGACGGCGAGATAGGCCCTCACCAGCCCAGCGCGCAGCCATCCTTGCGCGGGTCGGAGCCGCCGACCAGAAAACCGTTCGCCTCGTCGATGACGATCATCTGCGCGCCACCATGCGGACGAGCGGCGTCGCGGACCTGATGGCCGCGCGCGGTGAGGCCCGCGCGGACCTCCGCCGAAACGCCTGATTCTGCATCAAGCACGCCGTCTTCGCCCCAGAAGAGCCGCGGGTGGTCGATTGCCTCCTGCGGGTCCATGCCGTGGTCGACGTGGTTGGAGAAGACATGGGCGTGACCCATCGGCTGGTAGTCGCCGCCCATCACGCCGAATGGCGCGAAGGCGCGGCCATTCTTCATCGCCATCGCCGGGATGATCGTATGCAGCGGCCGCTTGCGCGGACCGATCTCGTTCGGATGACCTGCGATCAGGTTGAAGCACGCCCCACGGTTCTGCAGGGCGATGCCTGAAATCGGCGTCACCACCCGCGACCCGAAAGCGTCATAGGTCGAGTTGATGAAGGAGATGGCGCGGCGGTCGCGGTCGACGACGGTCAGGTAGACCGTATCGGAGCGCGGGATGTCCGGCAGCACGATCCTGGCATTGCGGCTGGCGGCGTCGAACTGCCCGGCGATCTCGCGGGAGAACCCCTCGTTCAGCACCGATTCGACGGCGACCTGCATCGTCTCCGGGTCGGAAACCTCGCGATGCAGCACGGAATAGGCGATGCGGCCGGCTTCGATTTCGAGATGGTAGCGCTCAGCACTGTCCGGCGCGACTTGGTCAGCGCCAAGTTCGCGCATCAGGTTCAGCATGATCAGCGCCGTGATGCCCTGGCCGTTCGGCGGAATTTCGAGCACGTCATAACCGCGATAGCTGGTCGAGATCGGCGTCACCCAGTCGGCGGAAACGGCGGCCAGATCTTCCTCGCTCAGCAACCCGCCCTTGGCGCGCACCACCGCCGCCATTTCGGCTGCGACCGGGCCTTCGTAGAACGCTCGCGAGCCACGCTCAGCGATGCCGCGCAGCGTCGCGGCAAGCACCGGTTGGCGGTGGCGCGAGCCGGCCAATGGCGACTTGCCATCGACCAGATAGTGCCTCGCACCACCCTCGTCGGCGGCGAGAGCCTCGACCTGCCGAGCCCAGTCCCAAGCTACCCGCGCATGCACCGGATAGCCGGTCTCGGCATAGCCGATCGCATCGCCAAGCAGCGCGCCAAGATCGCGTGAGCCGAATCGTTGGCTCAACGTCTCCCAGGCCTTGATCGCACCCGGAACAGTGATCGACAGCGGCCCGAATTCGGGAATTTCGGTCAGCCCGCGCGACCTGTAGAGGTCGCCGGTCGCTTCCGCCGGCGCGCGGCCGGAACCATTCAGTCCATGCACCGACCCATCGGGTTCGGCGAGAATGACGAAGCAGTCGCCGCCAATGCCGGTCATGTGCGGCTCGACCACCGTCAGCACGGCCGCGGCTGCGATGGCGGCGTCGACGGCATTGCCGCCGCTCTTCAGCGTTGCGACAGCCGTTGCCGTCGCCAGCGGATGCGACGTCGCGGCCATGCCGTTCTCGGCGATGACCGCCGAACGGCCGGGTTTCTGGAAATCGCGCATCAGCGGAAGTTCACGTCCCGCCCGGCGGCGCGGATCGACACCGAGAAGCCGGCGAGAACGTCGACCAGCGCGATCAGCATCAGCGTGAAGAACACGGAGTGCGCCGCGCCTGCGACCAGCAGGAACTCTACGATGAAGGCGACCAGGACAAAGGTCGACAGGAGATGGTCGACGACCGATGCTGTCGACGTGCGCGTCGACTTCATGATCTCGACGAAGAGGAGCAGCAGGCCGACCAGCACCATCAGGTCGCCCAGGGTCATCGACCACACGCCGCCCGACATCATCGTCATCGAGAACAGGCTCTGGCCCCACGGGTCCGCACCGCCGCCGAACAGGCCGATCAGCCCGAGATTGTAGAGAATGAACGGGACGATAAGGAGCGGGATGCTGCCGAGCATGGAGGTTCTCCGAAAGGGGTCCGGCCACCTGTAGACCGTTCCGACAAGGTTGCGTCAAGCGCTCAGGCGAGTCGGTCCCCATGCTGCCGACGCAAAAAGACCGGCGCAAGGCCGGTCTTTCGAAGCAATGTCCGTCGGATGGGCTGCGGCCGGAGCCGATCAGCTTTCCTTGGGCTCGAGAACCTGACGGCCGCGATACATACCGGTCTTCATGTCGATGTGGTGCGGGCGGCGCATTTCGCCGGAATTCTTGTCCTCGACATAGGTCGGGGCCTTCAGCGCGTCGGCGGAGCGGCGCATGCCGCGCTTCGACGGGGAGGTCTTTCGTTTAGGAACTGCCATGGTCTACTCCGGACGTCAGTCAAAGCCGGGGCATCCCGAAATTCGGGCGTCGCACACGGCGGGTTATCAGAAAGTCGGGTGCCTATACACGCCCGACCCCGTTTTGGCCAGTCCCGGGGATCAAAAAAGCGATTCGCCGCGACGGCACTCTATTCCAGGCATTTGACGTAGTCGCCGGCGGCCCGGGCGCGGCGCTCGATCAGCCCGGCGATGCGGCGCATGCCGGCCGAAGGCTTGGCCGGATTGCGCAGGATCGGGTTGGGCAGCGCCGCCGTCAGCAGCGCCGCCTCGCGCCGTGTCAGGTCTTTCGCCGACTTGCCGAAATGGTGCTGTGCGGCGGCTTCCGCTCCGTAGATGTTGGGCCCGAGTTCGGCGATGTTGATGTAGAGTTCCATGATCCGGCGCTTCGGCAGCACCAGGTCGACATAGACCGCCAGCGGAATCTCGATCACCTTGCGCACCGAACCGAGCGGCCGATGCCAGAGATAGAGGTTCTTCACCGTCTGCATCGTGATGGTCGATGCGCCGCGCTTCACCTCTCCATCCGACAGCGCATCGTCGATCACCGCGCCGAGCTCCCTCAGGTCGACGCCGTAGTGCGAGCAGAACTGGCCGTCCTCCGACATGACGATGGAGTGCAGCAGGACCGGCGAGACATCCTCGAGATAGGCCCACTGCCGATCATAGCCCCTCAATGTAACGAGATCCTTCACCATCAGCGTCGAGACCGGATGGATGAAGGGGATGAGATAGAGCAACGTCAGCACGAAAGGGGCGAGTGCCAGCACGATCATGCCAAGCACAACGCGGCGCAGCCACATGCGCCTGCCTCTCTTCGCCCTGACCTTTCCCGCGGCCATGTCCGGCTCCGGATCGATGGTGGGCATGCCCGCATCTGGAGTGCCTTTAGCCATTCCAAACGGCATAAAGGCGCGCCGGGCGTGTTGCAATCGCCCCGAGGCAGGTTTCTGGCGGCTTGACCCGACGGCGGATTGGCGGCATCGGTCCCGCGATGGACAGTCCTGTAGACAGCAAATTCGAGGCAGCCCTCCTTGTCCGCGCGGCGGAGGTCGAGGATCTGTTGCGTGTCCTGCTCGACGGACGCGTGCGGCAGGGCGAGATCGCCCGTCCGGAGCGGCTGCTCTCCGCCATGCGCCACGGCGTGTTGAACGGCGGCAAGCGGCTGCGGCCGTTTCTGGTGATCGAAAGCGCCGCCCTGTTCGACTGCAGCGGTTACGACGTGATCGCGACAGCTGCGGCGCTTGAATGCGTGCACTGCTATTCACTCATCCACGACGATCTGCCGGCCATGGACGACGACGACCTGCGCCGCGGCCAGCCGACGGTCCACAAGGCCTTCGATGAGGCGACCGCGATTCTCGCCGGCGACAGCCTGCTGACACTGGCTTTCGCGATCGTAGCCGATGGCTCGAGATCCGCCGCTGACGCGGCGCTGACGCCCGTCCAGCGCGTCGACCTGATCAAGGGCCTCGCCATCGCATCCGGGATTGGCGGCATGGCGGGCGGCCAGGCACTCGATCTGGAAGCCGAGCGGACAAAACCTGACGAGAGCGGGATCATCACCCTGCAGGCGATGAAAACCGGCGCACTGATCCGTTTCGCCTGCGAGGCAGGCGCCATTCTGGGCGGCGCATCGCCATCGGATCGCGAGCGGCTGGCCGAATTCGGCTCGGCGATCGGCCTCGCCTTCCAGCTCGCCGACGATCTTCTCGACCTGACCGCCGACAGCGCCGCGATGGGCAAGGCCACTGGCAAGGACGCCGCCGCCGGCAAGGCGACGCTGCCGTCGCTGCACGGAGCGGATTGGACGCGCAAGCAGCTGAAGGGCCTCGTCGACCAGGCGCATGAGTTGCTGGCGCCGTTCGGCCCAAAGGCCGACCTGCTGAAACAGGCAGCGACTTTCATCGCCAGCCGCAGCCGATAGACGGCCAAACCTCCTGCAACACACGGTTTCTTAAGGTGAATAAGGCGTAATCGCATTCCGTAGACTTGTATCGGTTTGTCCGGGAGCGTCGCCTTGTCCCGCTATTCTTCATTCATGCGGTCCGTCAGGACCCGCTACATATCCGGGCTGCTCGTCATCGCGCTGGCCGGCGGCGGCATCATCTACGTCCTGAACGCGAAAAACTCCTACAGCCGGCAGGTCGATCATATCGGCACCGACATCGTCGTCCTGGTGCGGGACATCAAGAATGCCGCCAACTTCGCCGAACAGACGTCGAATTCCTGGCGCCCCGAGGCGAGCGAGCAGCTGAAGAGCGCCGCCTGGGGTCATCTCGAGAAGCTGAACATCGGCGTCAAGCTGCTCACGGAAGAAATCGCCGCGATCAAGCCGCAGCTCTCCACGAAGGCGGCTGAAGAACTCGATGCGTCATCGATCAATGGCGACCTGTTCTGGACCGCACGCGACATCGTCAAGAACCTGACCGTCCTGGCCGACGCGCCCAAATGGGACGAGTGGAGCGTGCGCGCCATCAAGAACCAGCACGACCTGTTCACCCAGCCCATGCTGCTGCGCGCCCGCATCGCCATGGAGGAGGAACGCCGCGTTGCTCAGTCCGAGGCCGACCGTCTGCTTCTGGTCGGTGGCCTGATCCTGCTTCTCGTCCTTGGCGTGACCGCCATTGTGATTTTCCGGCCGATGGAAATCGCCATTCGCCGCGCCTTCGAGGAGTCGGAGCAGCTTCTCGGCGCGGCGGAAGCGGCCGACCGGGCCAAGTCCGAATTCCTGGCCAATATGAGCCACGAAATCCGCACGCCGATGAACGGCGTACTTGGCATGGCCGAACTGCTCGTCAACACCAATCTCGACCAGCGGCAGAAGCTGTTCGCCGACGTCATCCTCAAGTCCGGCAACGCGCTGCTGACCATCATCAACGACATTCTCGACTTCTCGAAGATCGATGCGGGGCAGCTGACGCTTGATCCAGCGCCCTTTGCGCTGGGCGAGGCGGTCGAAGACGTCGCGACACTGCTCTCGGCCCGCGTCGCCGAAAAGGACATCGAGCTGATCGTTCGCATCGACCCGTCGGTGCCGCGAGTCGTCGAAGGCGATGCGGGGCGCATTCGCCAGATCGTCACCAATCTCGTCGGCAATGCGATCAAGTTCACCGAACGCGGCCACGTGCTGGTCGAGGTCTCAGCCGAAGCAAAGGGCGCGAACGCCCTGCTCAAGGTGCGTGTCGAGGACACCGGCATGGGCATACCGGAGCATCTCCTGAAAAAGGTGTTCGAGAAATTCAGCCAGGTCGACGCGTCCTCGACCCGCCGTCACGAGGGAACTGGCCTTGGCCTTGCGATCGCATCTCGTCTCGTGGCGATGATGGGCGGCAAGGTCGATGTCGAAAGCACTGTCGGCAAAGGGTCGGTCTTCTCATTCACGATGCTTCTCCCGGTGCGCGAGGCCGGCGGCAGCACGCGGACGCTGCCGCTTGACGTCACCGGCGCGCGTGTCCTGGTGATCGACGACAATGCCGTGAACCGGCAGATCCTGCTGGAACAGATGAAAAGCTGGGGCTTCGATTCGGTCGCGGTAGAGAGCGGCGCGGTCGGCCTCGCCGTCCTGCAGCGGGCCGCGGAAATCGGCGCCAAGGTCGACTGCGTCGTACTCGACTACCAGATGCCTGACATGGATGGCCGCGCGGTAGCGATGAACATCAGCGACAACCCGGTGATCGCGGGCGTTCCGATCGTGCTCCTGACCTCGGTCAACAGCGGTGAGGTGTCGCGGGTCAATGGCGAGCACGGCATCGTGGCGCAACTGAACAAGCCCGCGCGGGCTTCCGCACTCCTGGAAACCATCGTCTCCGCCATGCAGCGCGCAAAAAACAGGCAGCCGTCCACGGTTGTCGAACTCAAGCCCCGGATCGTCCCCAAGACCCAACCCGAGCTGCGGATTTCCGCCGCGACCATCAATGCGCCGGTCGATCTCGACGTGCTCGTGGCCGAGGACAATGAGGTCAACCAGCTGGTCTTCAGCCAGATTCTCGACGGCCTCGGCCTCACTTACCGCATCGCGCCCAACGGCAAGGCAGCGGTCGAGATGCACCGGCTGTTCAGGCCGAAGATGATCCTGATGGACGTATCGATGCCCGTGATGAACGGCTTCGAAGCCACCGCCGCCATCCGCGACGCGGAAAACGGCACCGGCATGCGAACGCCGATCATCGGTGTCACAGCACACGCGCTGAAAGGCGACCGCGAGAAATGCATCGAGCAAGGCATGGACGACTACCTCTCCAAGCCGGTGTCGCCGAACGCACTCGGCGCCAAGGTCAGCAACTGGATCTATGGCGAGACCGCCGCGATCCGGGCGTAATAGTTACCGAAGCTTCAATTTCGCAAGATTAGTTCCAGTGCAAACCTTATATAATCCTTCGATTCCGTCAAAAATGCGATCAAGCTCTCTCTCTGCATAAGGCGGGAAGCCCATTAGAAGTTCCTCATCAACATTCTAAGACAAGTAATCTATGATACTATCGCGCAAGTGATTTAACTCAGAAACTGCGTCGTATGCGGATTCGATCTTTGAAAAAAGATTTCGGTCAATTGAGGATACTTCGATCATTATTCTTCCCATAGTCTCCATCTGAGTGGGTCTTATTATAGTACTGAACGATCGAGGACTAGAACCACTGCCTTCGAGTCTCAAATGACCAGCAGGCGTCGTATCTATGGACAGATGTAAGTTGGGAGCTTCTGCCATATCCTTAATGTGAGAAACTGCTTCGCGAACGCCCCTTAAGGCAGCGTGATTCCGCTCACATTCCCGCGCTAATATTAGCTTGTATCCCGAAATCTTCCGTCGATCAGCGCGGATTCGTCTAATTGCCTCTATGATCTCCTTCAGAATAAATATTCCAAGAGCAACAGCTGCAGTCAAAGGAAGGTAGCTAACTATCGTATTCATGTTCAACTTGCCTAGCCATCTGATGATAAGGGCTTACCTGTTCCGCATAACCACGCACGATCCGCCCGCGGCGCGCAACTGCTGGCAGATGATATCGGCATTCGCCCGGTCGTCGACGCCGATCCTGACCGCATAGACCCCGCGCCGGCCGATCGGCGAACGCACCCTGCTGACCACCGGTTCGTAGTCGGCGAGCAGCGGCGACACACGTGACTTGACCCGCTGATACTGCCGGACCGCGGCGTCGCGGCGGAAATTGCCGGCCACCTGCACGCCCCACGGCTTGGTGTGGACGCTCGCCATCGGGATCGTCGCGCTCATCGTCGCCGGCATGGCGCGGCAGGCGGCGTCGAATCCGGTCTTGGCATCCAGCGGCTGCACCTTCCCGGCATAGGCGCGGTCGGTGAAGGCATCCGCCGATTCGCCCATGATGTCGAGGACGTAGTTCTCGGTCTCCAGCGGCAGGAAGCCGCCATTGGCCAGCCAACGGGACACCCGGCTCTCGCCCGAATTGTAGGCGGCCGCCGCCAGTCCGAGATTGCCGAACCGGGTTCGCATCTCGCCGAGATATTTGGCGCTGGCGGGAATCGCGAGATCCGGGTCGAAGGAATCGGACAGACCGCGCATCTTCGCCGTGCCCGGCATGAACTGCGCAATGCCTTCCGCGCCGGCGGGACTGACCGCGCCCGGATCGAACCGGCTCTCCTTCCAGATCAGCCGGGCGAAGAAATCCTCCGGCAGGCGGTTGACGCGCGCATGGACCCAGATCAGGTCGCAGACGCGGTCGATGGTGATCGGAGGCTTAGGCGCGGGCTGCGCGGCGACTGGACCCGCAGCCGCGAAAGCAATCGCCGCGACGATGCTACTCGGCCGCCTCACTCGCGGCCTTCCCGAAGCGCTTCTCGATATAGTCGGCGACCATGACCTCGAAGTCGGCGGCGATGTTGGCCCCGCGCAAAGTCGCGGCCTTCTTGCCGTCGATGAAGATCGGCGCCGCCGGCGTCTCGCCGGTGCCGGGCAGAGAAATGCCGATATCGGCGTGCTTCGATTCGCCCGGGCCGTTGACGATGCAGCCCATCACGGCGACCTTCAGCTCCTCGACGCCCGGATATTTCGTCTTCCACACCGGCATGTTCTTGCGCAGGTCCGCCTGGATTTTCTGCGCCAATTCCTGGAACACGGTCGATGTGGTGCGGCCGCAGCCGGGGCAGGCGGCGACGATCGGCACGAACTGGCGGAACCCCATGGTCTGCAAGAGCTCCTGCGCCACCTGCACCTCGCGCGTGCGGTCGCCATTCGGCTCCGGCGTCAGCGAGATGCGGATCGTGTCGCCGATGCCTTGCTGCAACAGGATGCCCATGGCCGCCGACGAAGCGACGATGCCCTTGGTGCCCATGCCGGCCTCGGTGAGGCCCAGATGCAGCGCGTGGTTGGAGCGGGTTGCGAGGTCGGCATAGACCGCGATCAGGTCCTGTACCTGGCTGACCTTTGCCGACAGGATGATCTTCGAGCGCGGCAGGCCGATCTCCTCGGCCATCTCGGCCGAGATCAGCGCCGACTGCACGATCGCCTCGCGCATCACCGCGTCGGCGGTCATCGGGAATCCCCGCGCCTGGTTCTCGTCCATCAGGCGCGTCAGCAGGTCCTGGTCGAGCGACCCCCAGTTTACGCCGATGCGCACCGGCTTGTCGTAGCGGATCGCCATCTCGATGATGTCGCCGAACTGCCGGTCCTTCTTGTCCTTGAACCCGACATTGCCGGGATTGATGCGGTATTTCGCCAGCGCCTCGGCGCAGGCCGGATGGTCTGCCAAAAGCTTGTGGCCGATATAGTGGAAATCGCCGATCAGCGGCACGAACACGCCGACGCGCTCCAGCCGCTCGCGGATGCGCGGCACGGCAGCCGCCGACTCGTCGCGGTCGACGGTGATGCGCACGAGTTCGGACCCGGCGCGATGCAGCGCCGCGACCTGCGCGACGGTGCCATCGATATCCGCGGTGTCGGTGTTGGTCATCGACTGTACGACGACCGCTGCGCCGCCGCCGACCATTACGCCGCCGACATCGACGCCGACGCTGGCGCGCCGCGGCGCGGGTCCGGCCGTTGGCTGTGCTGGAATGGATGCTGTGATCGTCATGCCCGGCCTCCACGGCCCGAATTGGATGGCCATGAGGTGGCGAACGGCTGCGCCGATGTCAAGCGTCGGCGCGCGCCGCCATCGCCAGCATCCGGTCGACGAAGAGCCGCCGCTCGTCTGGCGTCAGGATGTCGCCGTCGAACAGCTTCATGCTGCGCAGCCCTTCCATCGCAAAAAAGATCACCAGCAGGTGTGCGGTATCGGGCGTCTCGGCCTTCATCCGTTCAAGCAGGCGGCGGCGATGCAGTGTCACCGGCTCCAGGAAACTCGGATCCTCGGCAACTGCGGAGAATATCCATGCGGCGGGCGCTTCCTTTTCCTCGCAGGCCTCCGCCGACAGGCGCACAAAGGCCGAAAGCAGGCTCTCGCCGCTTGCCACCGCCGCATCGATATCGCGTTCGAATCCGGTGACATAGGTCTCGACCAGGCCCTTCATCAGCTTGGCCTTGCTTGGGAAATTGTAGAGCAGCCCGCCCTTCGACACGCCGGCGCGCAGCGCGACGGCGTCGAGCGACAGGCTGCCGGGTCCCGCCTCGCGCGCCACTTCAGCGGCGGCGGCGAGAATCTTCTCGCGGGAATTTGATCGCGGTGCAGCCATGACATCCTCCAGAACTCAGTATAGGGAGGATTGACAATACCGTCCAGACGGTACAGTTACAAATTTCGCGTAGAGGCGCTGCCCGCCGCGCGACATGATTGCCAGACCGACGCCACCTCGAGGAAATTCAAGTGATCAAGCGTTTCATCATCGCCATCGTGCTGCTCGCGGTAGTCATCGGCGGCATCGTCGGCTTCAACATGTTCCGCGACAACGCGATCGCCCAGTATTTCGCCAACATGCCGGTCGCGGCGTCGCCGGTGTCCACTGTAAAGGTGGAGCCGGTGACCTGGACGCCCGACATCCAGGCGCTCGGCACCGTCGGCGCATCGCGCGGCGTCGACCTGACCGTCGAGACGACGGGCATCGTGCAATCGGTGAATTTCACGTCGAACCAGAAAGTCACGACGGGGGCTCTTCTCGTTCAGCTCGACGACACGCAACAGCGCGCCGACCTGACGGCGCAACGCGCCGCGGCCGCGCTCGACCAGCAGAATCTCGAGCGCGCCGTCGAGTTGCAGAAGCGCGGCGTCGGCTCCGAGACCAGCGTCGAACAGGCGCAGGCCGCAGCCTCGGCCTCGCAGGCGCAGGTCGCCAAGCTTGAAGCAGTGGTCGAGCAGAAGCGCCTGACCGCGCCGTTCGACGGCACCATGGGCATCCCGCGCGTTGACCTCGGCCAGTTCATCCAGCCAGGGACCGCAGTCGCGACCCTGCAGAATCTCGACGTGCTGCGCGCCGATTTTTCCGTTCCCGAACAGAGCCTCAATCTTGTCCGCATGGACCAGCCGGTTCGTTTCGGCGTCGATGATGACGATATGCCATTCAGTGGCAAGATCGTCGGCATCGAACCGAAGGTCGATCCGGCCACGCGGCTGGTGCTGATCCGCGCCGAAATTTCCAATCCGGATGGCAAGCTGTCCCCCGGCCAGTTCGTTCAGGTCCGCGTCGAGCTGCCGCGCGAGGAGGGCGTCGTCGCCATCCCCCAGACGGCCGTGGTGACCAGCCTCTATGGCGATTTCGTCTATCTGGTGCGCCCTGCCGATGCGGCTCCAGCGCCGCAGGCCACCCCTGCGAATGACGCTGCCAAGCCGGCGGCGGAGCAGACTGCGACCCCGGCCGCCGCACCGGCCCCGGGCCTCGTCGCACGCCAGGTCTTCGTCAAGCTCGGCCGGCGCACCGGCGGACGGATCGAGATCACCGAAGGGCTGAAGGAGGGCGACGAGGTCGTCACCGCCGGACAGAACCGCTTGTCGAATGGCGGGCCCGTGGTCGTCGACAACACAGTGCAGCCGATACCGGCCGCCGGCGGACAGGCGGCAGCGAAATGAGCTTCTCCGACATCTTCATCCGCCGCCCGGTCCTCTCGACCGTCCTGGCCTTCATGATCATGCTGCTCGGGCTGCAGGGCATCTTCAATCTGTCCGTGCGGCAATATCCGGAGGTCGAGGAAACGGTCATCACCGTCACGACCGTCTATCCGGGCGCCAGCGCCGACCTGATCCAGGGCTTCATCACGGCCCCGCTCTCCGCCGCCGTTTCGACGACGGAAAACATCGACTACGTCACCTCGCAGAGCCGTCCCTCGGCCAGCGTGGTGACCGTTCAGATGCAGCTCGGCGCCAATCCGGATGCGGCGCTGACCGAGGTCATCGCCAAGGTCAACCAGGTGCGCGGCCAGCTTCCGTCCGACGCCGAGGACCCGGTTATCGTCAAGGGCACCGGCCAGCAGTTCGCCATCATGTATCTGGCGATGCAGAACCCGAACATGACGGGCGAGCAGCTCACCGAATATATCGAGCGTGTCATCCGTCCCCGCATGTCGACCATCGAGGGCGTTGCCGAGGTGCAGGTGCTCGGCGCCAAGGACTATTCGATGCGCGTCTGGGTCGATCCGATCCGGCTGGCCGCGCGCGGCATCACCGCGGCCGAAGTGCTCGCCTCCATCAACGCGTCGAATTTCCTCTCCGCGCCGGGCAAGACCCAGAACCAGTTCGTCGCCAATTCGATCACCGTACGATCGACGCTCCAGACGCCGGAAGCTTTCGGTCAGTTGCCGCTCAAATCAGGCGAAGACGGCGTGGTGCGGCTGAGCGACGTCGCGCGGGTCGAACTTGCGGCCGAGTCCCTGGACACGGTCGTCAAGTTCAACGGTGACGACGGGACCTTCATCGGGGTCTTCCCGACGCCGTCCGCCAACCCGCTCGATACGTCCGCCGGCGTGCTGGAGCAGTTGCCGAGCATCCAGGCGTCGCTGCCCGATGGCATGACGATCAGCATGGTCTACAATTCGACCGAAACGATCAGTGCGTCGATCGAGGAAGTGTTCGTTACCATCGCCGAGGCGGTCGTGATCGTCATTTTCGTGATCCTGCTTTTCCTCGGTTCTTTCCGGTCCGTGATTATGCCGGTCGTCACGATCCCGCTGTCGCTGGTCGGGGTCTGCTTCTTTCTGTTCCTGGCCGGATACTCGATCAATCTCTTGTCCCTGCTGGCAATGGTGCTGGCGATCGGTCTCGTCGTCGACGACGCGATCGTCGTGGTGGAGAACATCCACCGCCACATCGAGGAGGGCATGACGCCGATGCAGGCGTCGTTCAAGGGCATGTCGGAGATCACCAGTTCGGTCGTCGCCATGACCGTGACGTTGGCCGCCGTCTTCGCGCCGCTGATGTTCACCGGCGGCCTCACCGGCTCCCTGTTCGCCGAATTCGCCTTCACGCTGGCCGGCGCGGTGGTCATTTCCGGCATTGTCGCGCTGACGATCACGCCGATGATGTCTGCGCGCATCCTGAAATCCGGCAATCACAGCCGCTTCCAGCAGGCCATCGACCGATTCTTCGATCGCTTCGCCAACGGCTACGAGCGCTGGGTCGCCGGATCGCTGAAATACCGTCCGGTGACGCTGCTTGTGGTCGTGTCGCTGGTCGCCGCGACCGGCTACATGTTCATGAAAACGTCCAGTGAACTGGCGCCGGAAGAAGATTCGGGCGCGCTTTTCGCGGTGGTCAACGCGCCGCGCTATGCGACCACGCCGTACACCCAGCTTTACGTCGACCAGATGCGGGACCTCACCAAGGACATCCCCGAGGTCAAGGCGAATTTCTCCATAGTCGGCTCCGGCGGCCAGACCAATTCGGGCTTTTCGGTCTGGGCGTTGAAGGACTGGGCCGAGCGCTCGCGCTCGCAGAAGGAAGTCCAGACGGAACTGCAAGGGCAGATCGGCAAGGTCGCCGGCATCCAGGCCTTCGTCTTCGCGCCACCCTCGCTGCCGGGCGCCGGCGGCGGCCTGCCGATCTCGGTCGTCATCCGCTCGACCGGCGAACCAAGCCGTGTCTACGAGGTTGCCGAGCAGATCCGCGAAGCGGCGCAGAAATCCGGCCGCTTCATCGTCGTGCAGAACTCGCTGTCTTTCGACGCGCCGCAGATCACGCTCACCATCGACCGTGACCGCGCGGCGGCGCTGAACCTGCCGATTCGCGACATCGGCACCACGCTGTCGCTGCTCGTCGGCGGCGGTGCGATCGCCCAGTTCGACCGCGATTCCAACAGCTACGACATCATCATGCAGGTGCCCGAAGCCTATCGCGACAATCCTGAGCGGCTGGGCGAGTTCTTCATCCGTTCGGTCACGGGCGAGATGGTGCCGTTGTCGGCGGTTGTCTCGATCTCGACCAACGCCTCGCCGGCTTCGATCGAGCAGTTCAACCAGCTCAACGCCGCCACGATCTCCGCCCTGCCGCTGCCGACCGTGTCAACCGGCGACGGGCTGGCGACGATCGAGGAGATCGCCCGTCCCTTGCTGCCGGACGGCTTCTTCATCGACTATTCCGGCCAGTCGCGTCTCGAGAGCCAGCAGGGCAACGCGATCGCAATTGCCTTCGGCTTGGCAATCGTCGTGATCTATCTTGTGCTCGCGGCCCAGTTCGAAAGCTTCCGTGACCCGCTGATCATCCTCATGTCGGTGCCGCTGTCGATTTTCGGCGCGCTCTTGCCGCTCAATCTCGGCCTTGGCACGCTCAACATCTATACCCAGGTCGGCCTGATCACCCTTGTCGGCCTGATCACCAAGCACGGCATCCTGCTGGTCGAATTCGCCAACCAGCAGCGCCATCTCCACGGGCTGAACCGCCGCGACGCGATCGTCGCATCGGCCAAGACACGCCTGCGTCCGATCCTGATGACCACGGCGGCCATGGCGCTGGGCGTCGTGCCGCTGATCATCGCCTCTGGTGCGGGCGCCGCGGCGCGCTCGGCGATGGGTACTGTGATCTTCACCGGTATCCTCGTCGGCACGGCCTTCACGCTCTTCGTCGTGCCGATGTTCTACACCTTCATCGCGAAGAAGGACCTGCCAGCCGACGCCGAAATGCCATCGGCGGAGACGCTGGCTATGCCGGCCGCGTAGTAGAAGCACCACACTTGGCCTTTCCCGTGCGCCGCACTACGTTGCGGCGCACAATTTTCGGGAAGGACAGTTCATGGCCAAAGTGGCAATCGTTACGGGATCGACCTCCGGCATCGGGCTCGCCATAGCCGAATCGCTCGCGGCAGCCGGATATTCGGTCGTCATCAACTCGTTTTCCGACACTGAGGCGGATCACGCCATCGCGGCGCAGATCGCCACCAAAGGCGACGCGAAAGCCGTCTATCGCCAGGCCGACATATCGAAACCGGACCAGTGCCGCGACCTCGTCGCCTGGACCCTGAAGGAACTGGGTTCGATCGAAGTCCTCGTCAACAATGCGGGCATCCAATATGTCGCGCCGGTCGAGGAATTCCCGGTCGAGCATTGGGACCGGATCATCGCGATCAACCTGTCCTCGACCTTCCACACCACGGCTGCAGCCTTGCCCTTCATGAAAAAGGCCGGCCACGGACGCATCGTCAACATCGCCTCGGCGCATGGCCTGCGCGCCTCGCCCAACAAATCCGCCTATGTGGCCGCGAAACACGGCGTTGTTGGCTTCACCAAGACGGTCGCGCTGGAAACCGCGCAAAACGGCATCACCTGCAACGCCGTCTGCCCCGGCTTCGTGCTGACCCCGCTGGTCGAAACGCAGATCGGCGACCGGGCGAAGGAACTCGGCCTTGACCGCGAGACGACAATCCGCGACGTGATCCTGGAGAAGCAGCCCAGCAAGCAGTTCGCCACCGTGGGCGAAATCGCCGCGGCGACGATGTACCTGGTGTCAGATGGAGCGGCCTCGGTCACCGGAACCACCGTCTCGATCGATGGCGGCTGGACCGCGCAGTAGCGCGACCGCCAGCCTCGCACGGCGACAAGTCGTCAGGGTTCGACCGCCGACGCGACGACGCGCACCACGCTGCGCGAGGCGGCGCGTTGTTCGTCGACCGTCTCCAGTCGCGCCTTCATGCCCTCGATCGCATCCCAGAACAGATTGGCCAGGACCGTTGGCGTATGACCCTGCGCCTTGAGATCGACCCCATTCTCGATCGCGGCCCGGTCGATGGCGTCGGCCACGAGGCCGGTCATCGTGTCCTTCCACCCGGTCATGAGCTCGCCAGCGAGCTGATTCTTCATGTCCAGGATTTCATGGCCATGCGGCGCGCGAACGAATTCTTCCATCATGGCGAAGAGCGAAGCCTCAAGCATCGCGTTCAGCCGCTCTTGGAGGGGGCCGGACTCAGCCAGCACCGTCCGCGCGGTGGAGACGGCCGCTTCGAAATAACCCTGCGCCAGGGCCTGGTATATATCGGTCTTGTTGCGGAACAACAGATAGAGCGCCGGCCGCGACATCTCGGCGGCTTTTGCGATGTCGTCCATCGTCGTGCGCTGGAACCCATAGGTCAGCAGCACCTTCGCCGCGCCTTCGAGAATGCGCTGGCGTTTCAGATCGTCGGTCGTGGCGATGTGTTCATTCAAGGCAAAAGTCATCCCGCTTTCTCTCTCTTGACATAATGACGAATTTTGTCAAGATGTATGGGAAAGGTCCCGGACCGCGACGTCCGCCCACCCAGCCGAGGAGTTCCCGATGCGTCTGACTGTCGACGGAAAAGACATCGATATCAACGCCGACCCCGACATGCCCCTGCTCTGGGCCCTGCGCGACATCGCCGGCATCACCGGCCCGAAATTCGGCTGCGGCATCGCCGCCTGCGGCGCCTGCACCGTCGTGATCGACGGCGTAGCGGTCCGCTCCTGCTCGTTGCCAGTCGGCGACGTCACCGGGAGCGTCACCACGATCGAAGGTCTCGCAACCGACGGCAAGCTGCATCCGGTGCAGCAGGCGTGGCTGGAAGAGCAGGTCGCGCAGTGCGGCTACTGCCAGGCCGGCCAGATCATGAGCGCCTACGCCCTGCTCGAAGAGATCGAGTCGCCGACCGACGAGGATATCGACAACGCCATGGGCGGCAATCTCTGCCGCTGCGGCACCTATCCGCGCATCCGCGCCGCGATCCACCGCGCCGCAGCGCTCAAGCTGGCGAGGGCATGACCATGGCGAGCATCGGCAAGATCGCGCGACGCACCTTCCTTTTCGGCATGGCCGCTGTCGCGGGCGGCGTCGCCGTCGGATATTACTATTACCGCAGGCCCTATCCGAACCCGCTCGAAGGCGAACTGGCCGAGGGCGAGGTGACGTTCAATCCCTACCTCAAGATCGGCTCCGACAATTCGATCACGGTGATCGCGCCACGCGCCGAAATGGGGCAAGGCATCTCGACCACACTCGCGGCCTTCGTCGCCGAAGAGCTCGATGTGACGCTGGACCTCATCAAGGTCGAGCATGGCCCGCCGTCCTATGCCTACTACAATGCGGCGCTGCTTGAGGAAGGCGGCGGTTTCAACTTCTGGGACGAGAGTGTCACGGCCGAGACCGTGCGCGGGCTGATGGGCGTCGCCGGCAAGATGCTGGGCCTGCAGGCGACCGGTGGATCGACCGCCGCGCGCGACGGATATGACCGGATGCGGCAGGCAGGCGCGGCCGCCCGCATGATGCTGGTCGATGCGGCGGCAGCCCGGCTCGGGGTTTCGGCGAGCGAGCTTGCCACCGACAACGGAACGATCGTGCACAAGGCGTCGAACCGAAGCGTCACCTATGGCGATGTGGCGCTCGACGCCACGAAGCTGACGCCGCCGTCTACGGTCACCCTGAAGGAGCCCGCCGCATGGAAGCTGCTCGGCAAGCCGCAGCCGCGCGTCGACATGCTGGCCAAGGTCACTGGCGCACCGATCTTCGGCATCGATGTGAGGCAACCGGACATGCTGTTTGGCACCGTCCGCATGAGCCCGGTCTTCGGCGTGAAGCCGGTCAGGTCCGACCTTTCCGTGGCATCCAAGATCCCCGGCGTCATCAAGATCGTGCCGATCGAATCGTCCTATGGCAGCGGTTTTGGCGTCATCGCGGAGAACACCTGGGCTGCATTCAAGGCCGCAGAGGCGATCGATGTCGAATGGGGCAAGCCAGCCTATCCGCTGACGAATGACGGAATCATGGCCGTAGTTGCCGAAGCTGCTCGTTCCGGCGATGCCAGCGCCATGCGCGACGATGGCGATGTCGATGTCGCATTCGCCGACGCGCCACAGGACCGCGTCATCGAAGCCGAATACAGCGTTCCATACCTCTCGCACGCGCCGATGGAGCCGATGAACTGCACCGCACGGCTGAAGGACGGCGTGCTCGATGTCTGGGCCCCGAACCAGATGCCGGTGCTGGTCCGTTGGTTCTGCTCGGACATCGCAGGCGTCGCGGGCGACAAGACCAATGTCCACACGACCTCGATGGGCGGCGCCTTCGGACGGCGCGGCGAACTCGACTACGCGATCTACGCGACATACCTCGCGAAGGAAACGGACGGTCGTCCCATTCAGGTCACCTGGACGCGCGAGGAGGACATGCGGCGCGGCCCCTATCGCCCGGCCTCCGTCGGCAAATTCAGGGCGCGGATCGGCGATGACGGCTTGCCGGTTGCGGTCGACATGCGGGTTGCGGCGCAGAACATGATGGCGTCGCTGCTCGGCCGGTGGTTTCCCTCGCTCCCGGCTGGCGGCTCGGATCCGTCGATTACCGACGGGTCGCGCAACCAGCCCTATACGATCCCCAATTACCGGGTGTCGGAAATACAGGCGGCTTTGCCCATTCCCGTCACGTTCTGGCGCTCGGTCGGCAACTCCGTGAACGGCTTCTTCCACGAAGCCTTCATGGACGAGATCGCTCACGCCGGGAAAATCGATCCGGTCGAGATGCGGCGCAAACTGATGGCCGACCATCCAGCCGCGCTCGCAGTCGTCAACAAGGTGGCGGAAATGTCAGCCTGGGGCGAGGCCTTGCCGGCCGGCAAGGCGAAGGGCTTCGCCTTCACGCTGTCTTTCGGCAGCTGGTGCGCCCAGGTCATCCAGATCGCCGAAACGCCCGCCGGCATCAAGCTGGAGAAGATGTGGATCGCCGTCGATGTCGGCACCGCGCTCGATCCCCGCATCATCGAGACACAGATGATCTCGGGCGCGATCTATGGCCTGTCGGCTGCGATGCATCAGCAGATCACATTCGCGGACGGCATGGTCGAGCAGTCGAACTTCCACGATTTCGACGCCCTGCGCATGCACCAGTCGCCCGCGTTCGAGGTCGCGATCCTGGAGAACTTCCACAAGATGGGCGGCGTGGGCGAGGTCGGCACGCCGCCGGCGGCGCCCGCGCTGGCCAACGCCATCTTCGAATTGACCGGAAAACGGATCCGCTCGCTGCCCCTGAACAATGAGGTGGCGTTCGCATGATCCTCCGAACATTGCTGACAACTGCCGCCATCCTATTGTCGGCCGGTTTCGCCTCCGCGCAGGAGACGCAGCCCGCCCCGGCGGCCATTGTCGACGCCGCCGCTGGCCTGCCCGAATGGGCCAAGGTCTACGAGGTGTTTTCGCATCCCCGTTGCGCCAACTGCCATGTCGAGGACAACCGCCCGCGCTGGTCCGGCGCGCATTACGGCAAGACGCGAGTCCATGGCTTCAACGTCCAGGGCGGCAGTGACGGCTCAGGCTTCGGCAACCCGGGGCTGCGCTGCACGACATGCCATTTCGAAAGCAATTCCAGTGTCTTACATGGCCCGCCGGGCGTCGAGGGCTGGCACCTCGCACCGCCGGAAATGGTCTGGTTCGAAAAGTCCTCGGCCGACATCTGCGCCCAGATCAAGGACCCGGCGCGCAATGGAAACCGCACGTTGGAAGAAGTCGCCGTCCACGTCCGCGACGACGCTCTCGTCGGCTGGGGCTGGGATCCGGGACCGGGCCGTGAGCCAGCTCCGGGCTCGGCGGAAGCGACATATGACGCACTGGTCAAGTGGACAGCGGCCGGCGCACCCTGTCCAGGTGAATGACTGCGGTCGCCCGAAAGCAGCCACAATTGCTTCACATTTCTTCACACTTCGACGCAAAAGGCTAAACATTCGGGCAGTAAAGTGCCTTCGCAACGTCGCAGGACGGCGTTTCGTCCGACCAGGTTCCTGACAGTGAGTTGTCAGGAGCAGCAATGGCATTGGCTCTTTCTGGCTATTTTGCACCGCAATAATCAGGTATGATGCGCGGGTTTTTCGAGCATGCGAACGCAGCGACATTGCACGCATGCCAGCCCACTCCCATATCGATTGAAAATGGGGACCTGGGCTAAGCGCCCATCGGACGGTTACAAAAATGGCGAAGTTCAGGTTTCACAAGGTTGCAGCCGTGGCTGTGCTGGTCGCTTTTGCGGCCTGGATGGGGACGGGCAAATTCTCCTCCGTCGGCAGCGCGGTTGAAGACGCCGCCGCACAGGGCGAGGCAAAGCCTGCCGCCAGCGCTCCAGTTGAGGCCCCCAAGGCCGTGGCGCGCACCGTCGCCGTGGTGGTTCCTCCCCGCGTTCAGCATGCCCGGGCGATCCGGCTTTCCGGCCTCACTCAGGCTGACAAGCGCGCCGTATTGGCCACGCGCGCGGCCGGCATCATCGAACAGCTCACGGTGAAGCAGGGCGACAAGGTCAAGGCCGGCCAGCCGGTCCTGATGTTGAGCGCCGAAGACAAGCCGGCGATGATCGACATGGCGACACAGGTCGTGAAGCAGAGGCAGGCCGAACTTGAGGCTGCGCAGCGGTTGGCCAAGACCGGCACTGTCTCCAAGCTCAGCCTCGACACGGCGGTATCCGCGCTGGCGCAGGCGGAATCGCAGCTGAAGGCGGCGCAGGCCGACCTCGAGCGGCTCTCCAGCGTTGCGCCGTTCGACGGCGTGATCGACAGCGTCGACGTCGAGCTTGGCAGCGCCGTCGCGCAGGGCGCCCAGATCGCGACGCTGCTCGCCCTCGACCCCGTGATCGTCAAGGGCGAGGTCAGCGAACGGGACCTGCGCTACATCAAGGTCGGCGACAATGCCGAGTCGCTTCTCGTCAATGGCGAGCGCGTCACCGGCACGGTCCGCTACATCAGCCGCGAGTCGACGCCCGCGACGCGCACCTATCGCGTCGAGGTGGCGATCCCCAATCCCGACGACCGCATCCCCGCCGGCATGACGGCCGAGATCACTGTCCGCGCCGAATCGGCCGACTCCGTCGTGCTCCCGCGCTCCGTCGTGACGCTCAGCGCCAATGGCGACCTCGGCATCCGCGCCGTCGACAAGGACAACAAGATCGTCTTCTTCCCGATCGACCTGCTCGACGACTTGACCACGGGCCTGGTGCTCGGCGGCGTGCGGGCCGATGTCCAGGTTGTCGTCGCCGGACAGGATCTGGTGACGGAGGGCGACGTGGTTAAGCCCGTCCCCGCCGATCCGGCCCTGATCAAGAAACTCGTCGGCGAAGTCGCCGGTACGAACTGAGCGGCGTGAGAAAAAGCGCATGGACATCGTCAAGCTAGCCATCAACAATGCACGGCTGACCCTGTCGGTCCTCGTCTTCCTCATCATCGCCGGAGCGCTTGCCTATGTCAGCGTGCCGAAGGAGGCCGAGCCCGACGTCGCGATCCCGATCATGTATGTCAGCCTTGTCTATCAGGGCATCTCGCCTGAGGACGCCGAAAGGCTGCTGCTGCGCCCGGTCGAATCGCAGCTGAAAAGCCTCAAGGGCCTGAAGGAGATGAAGTCGAACGCCTATCAGGGCGGCGCCAACGTCGTGGTCGAGTTCGATCCCTCGGTGGATTTGGGCGACGCACTGATCGACACCCGCAACAAGGTGCAGGACGCAAAGCGTGACCTGCCGGCGGGCGTCGAGGAGCCGACGGTCAATGAAGTCAATCTGTCCGAATTCCCGGTGCTCTTCATTTCGCTTTCCGGCGATATTCCCGAGCGCGCGCTGACCACCGCCGCCAAGCTCCTGCGCGACCGTATCGAGGAAGTTCCCGGCGTACTCGAGGGCGAGATACAGGGATCGCGCGATGAACTCGTCGAGGCGATCATCGATCCGATGCGCCTCGCTTCCTACGGGCTGCGGCTCGACCAGCTGATCCAGGGGATCGGCCAGTCGAACAGCCTTGTCGCCGCCGGCGCCATCGAAGGCGCGGAAGGCAAATATGCGGTCAAGGTTCCGGCCTTGATCGAAACCCCCGAGGATGTCGCCAACCTGCCGGTCGTGGCCGGTCCGAATGCCGTCGTTCGCGTCCAGGACCTTGCAACCGTTCGCTCGACCTTCAAGGATGCCGAGACGATCTCGCGCATCGACGGCAAGACGGCCATCACCATCGCCGTCAAGAAGCGCATCGGCGCCAACGTCGTCGAGACGATCGAGGGCGCCAAGAAGGTCGCCGAAGACTTCGTCGTGCAGAGCAAGCAGATGCTGCCCGACCTCAAGGTCACCTACACCCAGGACAAGTCGACCTTCGTCAACCAACTGCTGAACGACCTTCAGAACCATGTGATGATCGCCGTCATCCTGGTCTTCATCGTCATTCTCTATTCGCTATCGGGCCGCGCTTCGCTGCTGATCGGGTTGGCCATACCGTCATCCTTCCTGATGGGAATCCTGCTGCTCGCGCTGATGGGCTACACGATCAACATGATCGTGCTGTTCTCGCTGATCCTGGCGGTGGGAATGCTGGTCGACGACGCGATCATCGTCACCGAATACGCCGAGCGGCGCATGGGCGAAGGCATGCACAAGGCGCAGGCCTTCGAGGAAGCGGCGAAACGTATGGCGGGACCGGTCATCGCGGCGACGCTCACCCGCATCGCCGCCTTCTCGCCGCTGCTGTTCTGGCCGGGGATCGTCGGCGATTTCATGAAATATCTGCCGATCACCCTGATCGTGACGCTCGCCGCCTCGATGGCCTACGCGCTGATCTTCGCTCCGGCGCTCGGCGCGCTGATCGGCAGGGCGCCGCTGCATGACGAGAATGACAATCGCGACGGCGTCTACATGGCCATCGTCAAGAAGGCCGTGCATTTCCCGATCACGGCGGTTGTCCTGACGATCGCGCTTCTGGGCGGCGGCATGTTCGCCTACGTGAAATACGGCAACGGCGTGGAGTTTTTCCCGTCCGTCGAGCCCGACTACGGCCTGCTTTACGTCCATGCGCGCGGCAACCTGTCGCTGGAAGAGATGGATGCGGCGACCACCATTGCCGAGCAGCGGATGCTCGGCTGGCCGGGGCTCAAATCCGTCCTGACCAAGGTTGGCAAGACACGCGGCGGCCAGGACATTCCCGAAGACGTCGTCGGCGTGATCAACTACGAGTTCATCGACTGGCGGCAGCGCAAGCCGGCGCATGACATCCTTGATGAACTCCGCGTGGCGATGGCCGGCATCCCCGGCGTCGACGTCGAAGTGCGCGTGCCCGATGCAGGTCCGCCGACTGGCAAGGCGGTGCAGATCCAGCTCGCGGCCACCGATCCCACCGGTCTGAACGACTACGCCAAGAAGGTCGCGGCGGCGGTTTCCAAGGTTCCGGGTGTCATCGACCTGACAGACGGACTGCCGCCGCCAGGCGTCGACTGGGCCCTTGTCGTCGATCGTTCGAAGGCCGCGCAATATGGCGTGTCGCCAACCGCTGTCGGCACCGTCGTGCAGCTGGTGACGACCGGTCTGAAGCTCACCGACTATCGTCCGCCGGGCGCGGACGACGCCGTCGACATCCGCTTGCGCCTTCCCGAAGATCGCCGGACGCTGTCCTCTCTGGACGATCTGCGCATCGAGACGAGCCAGGGTTCGGTCCCGATCTCCAACTTCGTCACGCGCAAGCCTGAAATCACCGTCGGCATCCTGAACCGCATCGATGGCAAGCGCACGATCACCGTGCAGGCGAACGTCGCCAGCGGATTCCAGGTGGCGGAAGTTCAGGCCGCGGTCACCAAGGTCGTGGCCGACATGGCGCAGCCTGGCATCGACGGGAAGCTCGCGGGCTCGAGCGAGGACAGCGCCGAAGCCGGCGCCTTCCTCATCAACGCCTTCGGCGCTGCGATGTTCTTGATCTGCATCGTGCTTCTGGCGCAGTTCAACAAGTTCACCAGCGTGTTCCTGGTGCTCACCTGCGTCGTCATGGCGATCGTCGGCGCGCTGCTCGGAATGCTTTTGACCGGGCAGACCTTCGTCATCGTCATGTCCGGCATCGGCTTCATCGCGCTTGCCGGCGTCGTCGTGAACAACAACATCGTGTTGATCGACACTTATGACCGGCTGCGCGAAGAGGGTTGGGACAAGGAAGAGGCCGTTCTGCAGACCTGCCGCGAGCGGGCTCGACCGGTCGTTCTGACCGCGCTGTCGGCGATCCTCGGCGTGCTGCCGATCGCGTTTGGCCTCGGGCTTGAAATCTTCCACCAGGAGACGACGATCAACGCGCCATCGACGCAATGGTGGATCGCCCTGTCTTCGGCCATCGTGTTTGGTCTGTCGTTCGCGACGGTCCTTACCCTCGTCGTCACGCCGTCGATGCTGATGATCTTCACGCGCAGCAATGACAGCCGCGTCTACGCCTTCTTCCGCCGCCTGTTCCGGCGCGGCAAGAAGGCTGCGTCGGTGAGCGCTCCACTGGCCACGCCGGACGTTCCGGCGATGCCTTATCCGAAGGCGGCCGAGTAGGCCCGAACGTCTGCAGTTGCGGGGTTTGGAACCATTTCCGAACCCCGCGCATTGTGACCCCATTGCGAAGTATTTTTCGGAAGGGGAATTCAAATGACGCTCAGCACAATCCTCATCATCATCCTGATTCTCATTGTGATCGGCGCGGTGCCAGCCTGGCCGCACTCCCGCGCCTGGGGCTATGGCCCGTCCGGCATCGTCGGCGTCATCCTCGTCGTCCTGCTGATCCTGGTCCTGATGGGACGGATCTGACGCAGCACAAAACTGATCCAAATGAAAACGCCGCCCTTTGGGGCGGCGTTTTTTTGTTCGGCGATGAACTTGGTTTAGGCCGGCTCAAACGTCAACGCGACGCCATTGATGCAGTACCGCTGGTGCGTCGGCGGCGGACCATCGGGAAACACATGCCCGAGATGGCTGCCGCAGGTGGCGCAGTGGCATTCGGTGCGGATCATGCCGTGGCTGCGATCGACCGTGTTCTCGACTGAGCCCGGAACCGGATCGTTGAAGCTCGGCCAGCCGGTGCCGCTTTCGAATTTCAGCTTCGATTCGAACAGCGGGCTGTCGCAGCCGACGCATTTGAACGTGCCTGGCCGTTTCTCGTAAAGCAGGGCGCAGCTTCCCGGCCGCTCCGTGCCGTGCTGGCGCATGATGTAATATTGCTCGGGCGTGAGCCGCGCCTTCCACTCGGCGTCGGTGCGGGTCACGGGGTAGGTATGGGCGTCCATGGAGATCTCCCGTTGCGTGCCCACAATATAGTGCCTTTGACACCGATTGTCGAAGCGCCCACTCGCAGCAGTGGATCGAATTTTCGTGACAGCGCAGCCAACCCGTTGCTCCCGTTGGCTATTCACTATCCGTCTCGCGCAATTCATCCACCCCCGTCCGGGATCAGCCATGATGGAGCCGTGAAAGGAGACGGCAATGGACCGGACGGCGCGGATTGGAACAGGGCAGGACACATTTCGCCGCATTGTCGCGCTGCTGTTTGCCTTGGCTGATCTCGCGGACCGCGCCGCTTTTGCTCCCCGTCCCATCTGCTGCCTTGTCATATGGGCGCTTCGGGAGGCCGAAGCGGTTGCAAAGGAGTTTATCATCCAGACTGCATGCGCGGCAGGGCAGCAATGGTCGCCCGCGGACATCGCGCCCCGCCATGGCTTCGAACCCGCCGATGCAGAAGAGCTCGCAATGTCCCTTCGGATGCTTGCCCTCATGTTGCGGGCCATGGCTGCGGCGGTTTTCGGTCCCGGATCTGCCGGCCGAGATGCGGCATTCATGGAATGCAGTCGCGCCCGGCCCCTGCGCCAAAGGCGTCATCAACGCGTCCCGGACCTGTGGAGCGCAGTCGCCGCGTCGGCTGAAAATTGCGACACGTCATAAGGCGACGCAACCTCAGTGCTTCCGAGACAATTCCTTCGTCGCCTTCTCCAGCCCTTGCAGGGTGAGCGGATACATCCGGTCGGCGAACAGGTCGCGGATCATCTGGATCGAGTGCGTGTAGCCCCAGTGCTTTTCCTGCACCGGGTTGATCCAGATGGCGTTCGGCCATTGCTGGATGACGCGGTTCAGCCAGGTAATGCCGGCCTCCGGATTCCAGTGCTCGACCGAGCCGCCGGCGGTCGCGATCTCGTACGGGCTCATCGACGCGTCGCCGACGAAGATCGCCTTGTAGTCGTGGCCGTATTTGTGCAGCACGTCATAGGTCGGCGTCACCTCGTTGTGGCGGCGCTTGTTGTCCTTCCAAACGCCCTCGTAGAGGCAATTGTGGAAGTAGAAGAACTCGAGCTGCCGGAACTCCGCCCGCGCCGCCGAAAACAGTTCCTCGACCACCTTGATATGGTCGTCCATCGAGCCGCCGACGTCGAAGAACATCAGGAGCTTCACCGCATTGCGTCGCTCGGGTCGGGTCTGCACGTCGAGATAGCCGTGCTCGGCGGTGGCGTGGATCGTGCCCGGGATGTCCAGCTCGTCCTCGGCCCCTTCGCGCACCCAGCGCCGCAGCCGCTTCAGCGCAACCTTGATGTTGCGCGTGCCCAATTCCACCGAATCGTCGAAATTGCGGAACTCGCGCTTGTCCCAGACCTTCACCGCACGGCGGTTGCGGCTCTCGGCCTGACCGATCCGCACGCCTTCGGGATTGTAGCCATAGGCGCCGAAGGGCGAGGTGCCGGCGGTGCCGATCCACTTCGACCCGCCCTGATGGCGGCCCTTCTGCTCTTCCAGCCGCTTCTTCAGCGTCTCCATCAGCTTGTCGAAGCCACCCAGCGCCTCGACCAGCTGCTTCTCCTCATCCGTCAGGTGCTTTTCGGCGAGCTTGCGCAGCCATTCCTCAGGCAGATTGGCGACGTCGATGCCGCCTTCGCCGGTAAGAGCCTCAAGCCCCTTGAAGACATGCCCGAACACCTGGTCGAACCGGTCGATATGCCGCTCATCCTTCACCAGCGCAGCGCGCGCCAGATAGTAGAATCCCTCGACATCGTAAGTGACGAGCCCAGCCTCCATGCCCTCCAACAGGGTCAGATATTCGCGCAGCGACACGGGAACGCGCGCGGCCTTGAGCTCGAGGAAGAAGGGTATGAACATGGGATCACTGTGGTAGGTCGATCCGACAAAATCAAGGTTATCGACGGAATGCTCGCAAAATGGTATCAGATGCAGGAACAGGAGGTATCGACATGGCCAACTTGCATGTCCGCAATCTGGATGAGGCCGTGGTCCACCGCCTCAAAGAGCGCGCCGCGCGCAACGGCCGTTCAGCCGAAGCCGAGCATCGGGAAATCCTGCAAGAGGCGCTGCAGAGCAAGGACCCTTTGACCTTCGAAGAGATGGCAGCGTCGCTGCGTCAGCGGTTGGCGGGACGTCCACACACGCCATCGGAGATTCTGCAGCGGGAAGGCCGCGACGAGCGGTGAAACAGAGGATCGTTGTCGATGCCAGCGTCGTCGTCAAATGGCTCGTCCCAGAGGATCAATCGCTCAAGGCAGTCGTGTTGCGCGATCGATTTGAGCTCGCTGCTCCCGACTTGATCCACGCGGAGATTGTCAACATTCTCTGGAAGAAAGCGCGGCGCGGCGAGATATCCGATACCGATGCGTCGGATGGCTTGAAGGCACTGCGACAGGCTGACATTCTCCTGCAACGTTCGGAAGAACTGGCCGAGCAGACGTTTAGACTCTCGCGTTTGATAGATCACCCTGCCTACGATTGCTTCTACCTCTGCACGGCTGTCCACATGAGCACAGTCTTGGTCACGGCAGACGAACGAATGCTGCGCAAACTGTCGATGAGCCCGCATGCGGAATGGGCCACAACAGCTGTTGACCTCAGGACGTTTTGACCGACATCACCTCTCGTATTCAATAAACCCCGTCCGCCGCGCGATCCGGTCATACAGCCGGCGGCCGACTTCGTTGGTCTCGTGCGTCATCCAGTAGACATTGGTGATGCCTTGCCGGTCGGCTTCGGCATAGACAGCCTCGATCAGCCTGCGCCCGACGCCGGTGCCGCGCACATCAGGGTCGGCATAGAGATCCTGGAGATAGCAGTTGTTCTTCTGCGACCAGCAGGTGCGATGCAGGATGTAGTGCACGAGGCCTATCGCCTTGCCGTCCCGGACGGCGATGAAGCCGTTGGGCTCGAACTCGCCCGGATCGAACAGCCGCTTCCACGTCGAGACATAGACCTCTTCCGGCACCGTCGCCTTGTAGAAGATGAGGTAGTCCGTCCACAGCCGCCGCCAGTTGGCATGATCGGAAGCCTCAAGCGGACGTATCGAGATGCTCGACATGACGTTCTCCGGTTTGCCAGCTCATCAGCTGACGGTTGCCAGCGCGCGACTCGACAGATAATCGGAGGGTCAGAAAAGCTGCAAGGGTCACCGCCTGCCGCGGATTGGTGCTGGAGAAACCATTGCTGACACGTTCAAGCGCCGACGATACGCCGGAACTGAATTTCCCCTTCTCCGAACCGCCTCCGTCCGGCACGGTCAAGGAAGTGGCGCCCGGCATATTGTGGACGCGGATCGCCCTGCCGTTCAGGCTCAATCACGTCAACATCTACCTGATCGAGGACGGGGATGGCTGGGCCGTGCTGGATACCGGCATCTCGAACCAACCAACGCGCGATGCATGGGAGGCCTTGCTCGCAGGACCGCTCGCCGGGCGCCGGCTGACCAGGTTGATCGTCACCCACTTCCATCCGGACCATATCGGCCTGGCCGGCTGGCTCTGCGAGCGGTTTGGTCTGCCGCTGTTGACCAGCCAGACCTGCTATCTCGGCTGTATCAACATCTCGCTCAGCCCAAACGCTCTTGAAGCAAAGCCCTACCAGGATTTCTATCGCCGCCACGGAATGTCGGACGAAACCGCAAAGCTCGTCGCGACGCAGGGCAATGGCTATCTCCGGATGGTGACGCCATTGCCGCCAACGTTCCGCCGCCTCGTCGCGGGCGACGTGTTGATGCTCGGCGGCCGTCCTTTCGAGGTGATGAGCGGCGACGGCCACGCCTCTGAGCAGATCATGCTCTATCTCCGCGAGGAAAATGTCTTCCTCGGCTCCGATCAGGTGCTGGCGAAGATCACGCCGAATGTCAGCGTCTGGGCGGTCGATCCGGACGGAGATCCGCTCGGCCTCTATCTGCGCTCACTGGCGCAGATCGCCGATACGATTCCCGAAGGCGCGTTGGTCCTGCCCGGCCATCAACTGCCATTCTACGGGCTGCAGCAACGCTGCCTGGAACTCGCTGCACATCATCACGAGCGGTGCGCGATGATCGCGCATGCGTGCGCGGACGGCGCCAAATCCGTCGCCGAACTCGTCCCGGTGATCTTTCACCGACCGCTCGATCCTCATCAACTGTCCTTCGCCTTCAGCGAAGTGCACGCCCATGTGAACTATATGATCGGCCGGGGCGAGATCGCGTGGGAGAGGCCCGATGCCGAGATGATGCGGGTCAAAACCCTCTGATCAAAGTCTTTCACGATCAGATTGAACCATTCAACCAGGTTAATCTGATCGTGAAAGACCCTAGCCGTTCCGACGCGCCATGAAGGCCAGCCGCTCGAACAGATGCACGTCCTGTTCGTTCTTCAACAGCGCGCCATGCAGCTTCGGCAGCGCGTTCTTCGGATCGGAGCGCAGATCTTCCGGCTGGATGTCGTCGGAGACTAGCAGGCGGATCCAGTCGAGCGCCTCCGATGTCGACGGCTTCTTCTTCAGCCCCGGCATCTCGCGCACTTCGTAAAACTGCGTCAGCGCGGCGCGGACGAGATTCTGCTTGATGCCCGGATAGTGGACGTCGACGATTTTCTGCAGCGTCTCAGCCTCGGGAAAGCGGATGTAGTGGAAGAAGCAGCGGCGCAGGAAAGCGTCCGGCAGCTCCTTCTCGTTGTTCGAGGTGATGATCACGATCGGCCGCACATCGGCGTGGATGGTCTCGCCGGTCTCGTAGACGAAGAACTCCATCTTATCGAGTTCCTGCAGCAGGTCGTTCGGGAACTCGATGTCCGCCTTGTCGATCTCGTCGATGAGCAGCACCACCTTGCGGCCGGCGGAGAACGCCTCCCACAGCTTTCCCTTCTTGATGTAGTTGCGGATGTCGTTGAAGCGGGCGTCGCCCAACTGGCTGTCGCGCAGGCGCGAGACCGCGTCATATTCGTAGAGGCCCTGTTGCGCCTTGGTCGTCGACTTCACGTGCCATTCGATCAGGTCGAGCCCGAGGGCCGCCGCAACCTGGCGCGCAAGCTCGGTCTTGCCGGTGCCGGGTTCACCCTTGACCAGCAGCGGCCGCTCCAGCGCGATCGACGCGTTCACGGCAATCATCAGGTCCTTGTCGGCGACGTAGGCCTCTGTTCCTTCAAAGCGCATGCAAAAATGTCCTGTCCATTCAGTCGGCTGGACAGTAGGGACCGTCGCCGCCGAGGGCAAGCTCAGGCTTTCTAACGCGGGTAAGAAATTCGTCTGCATATCCGATTTCGGAAATGCGAACGCCCGCGCCTTGGGAGGAAGGCACGGGCGTTTTCGGTAGCGCGACTGTCACGGGCCTTTCGGCCAGTGCCGTTCAGCGGCCGGAGTAGTTCTGGTTCAGATTGATCTGGAAGCCGTCGACACTCGGAACGCTGGCATTCTGCTGCGAGGAGGCGGTGAACCCGCCAGCCGCGGGGCCCGCGCCGACATTCTCGACGTTCTGCGCGAACGCATCGCTGTAGATCAGGGCCGGAGCTTCCTGGGCGGCGGCGACGCCGGCAAAGCCGAGGAGTGCGACGGAAGCGAGGAGGAACTTGTTCATCTTGATTGTCCTTTGGATGATGTTGATTAGGCCGTGAGGCCGGGAAAAGCCGGGCTTACTTGCCCGAGTAGTTTTCGTTCATGATCGGGTTGAACGCGCCCTGGTTGCTGGGCAGGCTGGCGTTCTGCTGCGAGGAAATCGAAGCCGTCGTCGTGCGGTCAGTCGGCGCGGAGCCGGCGTTCTGGACGTTCTGGGCGTATGCGTCGCTGTAGATCAGGGCCGGAGCTTCCTGGGCGGCGGCGACGCCGGCAAAACCCAGAACTGCGACGGAGGCGAGGAGAAACTTGCGCATGATTTTATTCCTTTGTGGTTGTGCGGCCTGCCGGGTTGCTCCGGTCCGCTGTCTTGTCAAATCGTGGCGGCGATCATTGCGTCGTCCGATGACCGAGAGATGGGCCTGTCCCTTCGCACATGCAAAACAACAGAAAGGGAAGCAGAATTGACGAACCAGTCGCGATTTCGTGACCGATTTTCCCTTGTAGAACAGAGTGTTCACCAACGGGTGCAGCGCACCCCCGGCTAACCGTGAAAGGCAGTGTGATGGCGCTGGCGGGTTGCGCCGCGAAAGCCTATATTGGCCTGGACGGTCTGCGCTTCTCGGCAGGAGTAACACTTCCCCGGGGCCTTACTGATCCCTAGGGAGCTGTCCCTGGGAAGACCCGTGGGTCTTTCCACACGGCGCCCACCTACGTTGTAGGCACCCGGGATCAACATCTTCACCGGTCTGTGCGGATCGTCACCTTTTCCCCTTCGGCTTCGTCTGTCCTATCGTTTTGGTCGCATGTGAACTGCCCGCCGCGGGCCCGTGCGACTATTGTAGGGGCAGGAGGCGCCGACATGGACAATCGCTCGATCAAGAAACAGTTGCGCCAGGAAGCGCTCGCCCGACGCGACGCCCTGGACCCGCTGTGGCGCATAGAGGCCGCAATCGGCATGGCCGACGCAGCGGCCTCTATCCCGATCGAGCCCGGAGAAATCGTCTCGGGCTTCTGGCCGATGCGCTCGGAGGTGGATGTGCGGCCGTTGATGTTCGCCTTCCGCGAGAACGGCGCGCGGCTCTGCCTGCCGGCGATCCTCGACAAGCATACAATCGTCTTCCGCGAACTGGTTCGTGGCGCGGACCTCATCGATATGGGGTTTGGCACCGCCGGACCCGGTCCCGAGGCGGAAGTGCTCCAGCCAACGCTGATGCTGGTGCCGCTGGCGGCCTTCGACCGACGCGGCCACCGCATCGGCTATGGCGCCGGCTACTACGACCGGGCGATTGCGAAGCTGAACGCCGGCCCGAAGCCGCCGCGCCTAATCGGCATAGCCTTCGACTGCCAGGAGGTCGAACGCGTGCCGGACGAGCCGCACGATATTCAGATCCTGGTGTTCCTCACCGAATCCGGGTTGCGCAGCTTCGCACCCGCTTTATAGAACATCGCATGAGACTTCTCTTCCTCGGCGACATGGTGGGCAAGACAGGCCGGACTACGGTCTGGGAGCGCCTTCCAGGCCTCATCTCCGACCTGAAACTCGACTTCGTGATCGTCAATGGCGAGAACGCGGCCGGCGGCTTCGGCATCACCGAGGAAATCTTCCAGGAAACGCTGCGCGCTGGTGCGGACGTCGTCACCACGGGCAACCACGTCTGGGACCAGCGCGAGGCGCTGGCCTTCGCGCCACGCGAAGAGCGTTTCCTGCGTCCCGCCAATTTTCCCAAAGGCACGCCTGGCCGCGGGTCGGGCGTGTTCATCGCGAAGAACGGCGCGCGCGTCATGGTGTCCAACATCATGGGCCGCGTCTTCATGCATCCCGAGCTCGACGATCCCTTTGTCGCCGGCGAGCGGGAGCTGGAGGCCTGTCCGCTGGGCGAGCAGGCGGATGCCGTGATCTTTGATTTCCACGCCGAGGCGACATCGGAAAAGATGTGCTTTGCACATTTCGTCGATGGGCGCGCCAGCCTTGTCGTCGGCACCCACACGCACTGCCCGACCGCTGACCATCAGATCCTCAATGGCGGCACCGCCTATCTCTCGGACGCCGGCATGTGCGGTGACTACGACTCCTCGCTTGGCATGGACAAGGAGGAGCCGTTGAACCGCTTCCTCTCGAAGGTGCCGAAGGGCCGCTTTGAGGCGGCGACTGGGCCTGCGACCATCTGCGGCCTCGGCGTCGAGATCTCCGACCGCACCGGCCTGGCCGAAAAGGTCGCGCCGCTGCGTCTCGGTCCCCGGCTCGAGGAAACCATTCCGTCATTCTGGCGTTAATGCGCGGCCGTATGCCGCGTTAGCAATTCTCCAACATTGACGATCGGCATGAGCGTCACTACCTCTTGCCGCAATCTGCACCGCGCGCCCTGGGGCCAACACGGAAAATCATCTCATGGAATGGCTTCTTGGCTTCTTCGACTGGACAAGCGATCCGACGGCGTGGGTGGCGCTTGCCACGCTCGTCATCCTCGAGATCGTTCTCGGCATCGACAATCTGATCTTCATCTCCATCCTGACCAACAAGCTGCCGATCGAGCAGCAGGCGCGCGCGCGCCGGCTGGGCATCGGCGCGGCGTTGATCATGCGGCTGGCGCTGCTGGCAACGATTTCCTTCATCGTGCAGCTCACCGAGCCGCTGTTCACGGCGTTCGGACATGGCTTCTCCTGGCGCGACCTGATCCTGATTGCCGGCGGCCTGTTCCTGGTCTGGAAGGCGACCAAGGAAATCCACCACACGGTCGATCCGGACGATCACAAGGACACGATGATCGGCGATGCGGTGACCATGTCGATCGGCGCTGCGATCTTCCAGATCCTGCTGCTCGACCTCGTGTTCTCGATTGACTCGATCATCACCGCCGTCGGCATGACCGACCATATCGCGATCATGTATATCGCGGTCATTTCCGCGGTGACCGTCATGCTGCTGGCGGCAGAGCCGCTGTCGAAGTTCATCGCCAAGAACCCGACCATCGTCATGCTGGCGCTGGGCTTCCTGCTGATGATCGGCATGACCCTGATCGCCGACGGCTTCGGCTTTCATGTGCCGAAGGGCTACATCTACGCCGCCATGGGCTTCTCGGCACTGGTCGAAGCGCTCAACATGCTGGCGCGGCGGGGGAAGAAGAAAGTCTAGAGCGCGTCTTGTTTAATCCGGGTCATATCCTGCGGCTCTGAAGTAGTTTGCGCATTCGGCTGGTGTGAACTGGTCGAGTAGCGGTCCGACGGCGTCCCA
>Ga0209906_100192_pt1 | contig 56851 bp, 55 predicted proteins | sample FECB24metaG_FD_188303 | JGI IMG/M metagenome (GOLD analysis project Ga0209906, IMG submission 188303) | Cyanobacterial communities from the Joint Genome Institute, California, USA from Joint Genome Institute, California, USA - FECB-24 metaG... ... | reverse complement strand
TATAGCGGTTCTCGTTTGGATGCAATACAGTTTGACCTCTCTCCAAACCTCTCTCCTAAAAGGAGAGAGGCTTTGAATCTTACTCCCCTTCCCTACAAGGGAAGGGGCTGGGGGTTAGGTCTGTATTGCACTCAACTGATAACCGCTATAGTCGCGGATCAACAGGTTCGCTCTCTAGCGCCAAAATGCCAAAAACACATTCATGCACGCGGCGCAGAGGAGTATGAGAGACAAATCGCTCCAATGCCTCAACACCCAAAGCAAACTCCCGCATCGCCAGAGAACGCTTGAGGGATAGCCCACGTTGGCGCAGACGTTGCAGATTCTCAGGCGCTGAATATTCCAAACCGTAGATGATCCGCAGATATTCCCGTCCGCGACACTTCACCGCAGGCTGCACAATGCCGCGATTACCTTTAACAATGAATTGCATAGGCTTAACAACGATACCTTCACCCCCCGCAGATGTGAGTTGTTCCCACCAATGAACACCCTCCGCTTGACTACTAGGGTCGGTTAAATCTATCACCTTGTAGGCAGTTGCTAGGAGTAGGGCGGGGTCTGACTGGCAGATTTTAGCAATTTGCTCCATGTGCCAGCGATGGTCTTTATCAATGTGAGCAGCTCCCTCTGTTGCCAAGATGTGGAAAGGGGCAAGCTTCAAGCCAGAAATATCGGTAACTGACCAGCAGTAGCGACGGTAAGCGGCGATGTACTGATGCGCCATCTCTGCACGTTGCTGGTAGTGACTGAGTTGGTTGCTGATTTCGACATTGCGATCGCTTGCTTGTTGCAATAAGCTAACAGCATCATTAAGGGCAAGACGTGAGGCAACTCCCACAGGTGCATACTGTTCTCGCAGCAGTCCCTGAGCTTTGGCTGACCAAGGCATCAATTCACAGTCCAGACATACCCAATCGGTATTAAATTCTTCCCAGAAGCCGCTTTGAGAAAGGGCAGCATTCACCCGCGCCAATAGTTCCGCTTCTAATACGGGATTATCGAAGAAGCGCCGTCCTGTGCGGGTATAACAGATACCGATACCTTCATCTACCACACCAAAGTGTTTCTGGGCAGCTGCTAAATCCCGGCAAATAACCACCACCGCCCGTGAACCCATGTGTTTTTCTTCGCAAACTACTTCCGTAATTTCCTGGCTTTGGTAGTAGGCAAAGGCTTGTGCTGGGTATTCCAAATATCCCGGTGTTGAAGATGTTTCCACAGGCGACATGGTGGGAGGCAGGTAAATCAGCCATTTGGGATTAGCAGCAAAACGGCTCATCACCTCTAAAGCTGCGATCGCATTTTCTTCTCGAATAGTAATATTGGGCTTAAGTCGCGTGTTGATTAAGCGCTTACCCAATACATCCTCAATGTGCAGAACATCATCAAGCTCTTGCTGAGATGTCCGGGTTACTGTATTCTGTACCAAAGGTTTCACAGGTTCGCAGTATATGCGGGCAGCTGGAATGCTCACCAATTCCTTTTCTGGATAGCGGAGTGCGGTGAGTTTGCCACCAAAGACGCAGCCTGTATCAATATCAATAGTGTTATTTAGCCATTCTGCTTCTGGTACAGGGGTATGTCCGTAAACCACCATCGCTTCACCCCGATATTCTCCCGCCCAGTTATAGCGGACGGGTAAACCAAACTCATCAATTTCGCCAGTGGATTCGCCATAAAGGGCAAACTCACGTACAGCACCAGACCCCCGTCCCTGCATTTCCTGTTTCATCCCCGCGTGAGCCACCACTAACCGTCCGTCATCTAGGAGGTAGTGACTTATTAAGGAATCCAGAAACTTTTGCAGTTCTTTGGTGAAGGCTTCGCGCCCTTCATCTGGTAACGCCTCAATCTCAGCTAAGGTTTGCTCTAACCCATGATTCACCCGGACATTCTTACCTCGTAGTTTCCGCAACAGCTTGTTTTCATGATTACCAGGAACGCAGATAGCTGTACCAGCAGTAACCATGTTTCGTACCAGCTTGACTGTATCTAAGATGCGGGGGCCACGGTCTACTAAATCACCCAGGAAAACAACTTTGCGTCCTTGGGGATGATGGTAGGTGGGGGATTCCCAGAGGGGAGCAGGGGGAGATGAAGAGATTTGGTAGCCTAATTGTTGGAGTAATGTTTCAAGTTCGTCGCAGCAGCCGTGAATGTCGCCGATGATGTCAAAGGGGCCGTGTTCGTGCTTGAGGTTATTCCAAAGGGGTTGGCGTTCGATTTCGACGGATTCAATTTCTTCTAAAGAGTTGAGAGTGTAGACATAGCGGAAGCCTTCTTTTTCTAAACCCCGCAGAGAACGCCATAACATTTGGCGATGACGCCGCACGACATGGGGGCCGAACTGGCGTAGTTTACCGCCGTAGGCATCGCTCCTTTGTTGGTTGCGTTCGTGACATAATTCTTCTGGGAGGTCGAGGACGATCGCGATCGCAAAGCTATGATATTGCCGTGCCATTTGCAGCAGAGGTTTGCGGTCTTCCATCTGCACGTTGGTAGCATCAATTACAGTCAGTTTAGCTGCTGCTAGTCGTTTGGCAGTAATTAAGTGCAGGACTTCAAAGGCGTCTTTGGTAGCAGACTGGCTATTTTCCTCATTGGAAACTAACCCGCGACAAAAGTCTGAAGACAGTACCTCAAAAGGTTGAAAGTGCTTACGGGCAAAAGTTGACTTACCGGAACCGGAAGCACCGATGAGCACAATTAGGGAAAGTTCAGGAATAGTTATTTTCATAATTTTTTTGGCATCGCTGAATTGACGTATGAACTCTTGTTTCTACCTTTGCGTCTTTGCGCCTTTGCGTGAGCTTTTCATATCCTGATTTAGCAACGCCATTTTTTTTAACGAACCGCCAAGGACGCAAAGGAAGAAATAAGATGAAATTAGGAATTATGGCTAAACACTGCCATCTGTGTGGGTGAACCGACTTCTGCATCTTCCGTCCCTACAGGTTGAAATTCCACTATGTAACCAAAGCTTTCTGCTACCCGATTTGCCCAATTCTTAAACTCTGCGCGCGTCCATTCAAAGCGGTGGTCTTTATGTCGCAGTTTCCCTGCGGGGAGGTTCTCAAATTTGACGTTGTACTCAATATTGGGCGTTGTCACCACCACCGTTTTAGGTTGGGTAAACTCAAACAAGACTCGCTCAAATGCCCCCAAACGCGGCAAATCAAGATGTTCAATTACCTCAATCACCGTAGCAGCATCGTAGCCACTAAGGCGTTTATCTTGATAGGTGAGTGCGCTCTGAATTAATTGCAGACGTTCCCATTGATTGCGGGGGAGATGCAGGCGGTCTAATCGTTCTTTAGCAACTTCTAGCGCCCTGTAGGAAACATCGACACCCGTAATTTGCTCAAAAGAGCCGTCTTTAAGCAGGTTTTTCAGCAGAGTACCTTGACCACAACCTAAATCAATCACCCGCTTTGCACCGCTTTGCTTGAGAGCAGCAATCACCGCATTCATCCGCTGCTGATTTAAGCTAATTGGCTTTTCTACCGCCGCTTCTTCCTGAGCATGGCTTTCTTCAGCACTATCAGGATCGAGATTATCTTCCTCTGCTAATTGGGCTAAGGCGAGACGAGTTAGGCGGTGCTGTCGTTTTAGATAACGCTTCGTAATTTGTTCTCGCGCTGGATGACCAGTTAACCAACCCTCGCCATGACGCAGTAACTTTTCGATTTCCTCATCGCCTACCCAGTAATGCTTATCGTCATCCAATACTGGAACCAAAACGTAGAGATGACTTAACAAGTCGCTCAGGGGTAAGGTGTGCTGAAGTTCGACGGTAAAGTATTGGCTCTGTCCCCACTCAGGAAATTCCTCGTTTAAAATGTGACCTTGGGCGCTCACACTGTAACCCAACGGCTCAAACAGTTCCCGCAAGAAACTTTCACCACCGCGACAGGGTAAAACAGAGAGTTTTGCTACCAAAGGTATGGGAGTTTCTACTAGTTCTGGGAACTCTTTGCAGCGACCTCCTAAAGCCGTGCTAAATACTTGAGCGATCGCTACACTTAAAAATGAAGAAGCAACATAAGGGCGATCATTTACATATTGTTCCAGCCTAGTACTGCGTCCCCGCACCAATTTCACGGGGTCAACATCCAACAGTAACGCCACCATGCATCGCTGTGTATTCGCTTCCGGGTAAAAAACGTGCGCCTGTCCAAAAGAAAGAGAAAAGGACTGACAGCGGTCAGGGTGTTTATGCAACAGGTAGCCTAACTCTGTTGCTGGGGAGTGTGTCGTTGCGATCGTAAGCAGCATTCACTTGTGCAGAGGTTGAGGGTAAGGAAAGAGGTAGTAAATACTGCTTAAGGATAAGCGATTACGGAAAATATTACCCTGTTTGCTTCCATTCAACACTCAAAACTTTTCAGTAGTTTGCCCGTGCGCTAATTTCATAACCCTCAATTTCTTTCAAAGAACGAGAGACGAGAGTATAAAAGACTCATTAACGGAGTTCCGAGCCTCATTAACGGAGTTCGTAGCTCCATTAATGGAGTTCCGAGCCTCATTAACGGAGTTCTGAGCCTCATTAATGGAGTTCGTAGCTCCATTAACGGAGTTCTGAGCCTCATTAATGGAGTTCCGAGCCTCATTAACGGAGTTCTGAGCCTCATTAATGGAGTTCCGAGCCTCATTAATGGAGTTCTGAGCCCCATTAATGGAGTTCTGAGCCTCATTAACGGAGTTCTGAGGCTGGTCAACAAAGTTTCTTGCCCCCCGGTCACTGAGCGGCTTATCCTGAGCGTTCGCGTAGCGTCTCGTAGAGAAGCCGTTGGTGCAGCCTCTCGTAGAGAAGTGCTGCCCCCCTGCCTTTAAGCTACGGTGCGGTGTACACACAAGTCGAATTACCCCCCTTGGAAAGGGGGGAAACCGGAAAATCTAGTTCCCTCCCCTTTGCAAGGCGAGTCTGAGTTGGTATCGATAGAGTCCCAGAAAAAGGGAAACCGGAAAATCTAGTTCCCTCCCCAATGCATCGGGGAGGGTTAGGGAGGGGTAAAACCCGGATTTATCAACTATTTCCGACTTCTGTGTACACGTGAGCTGCCTTTAAGAGAGCCGTTGAGGTAGCAGTTGATATAATCCATAACAGCCCTGCGGCGTATTCATCCCCTCAAACAATCAACCCAGTGTTGAATTTACAGACAATTCTGAAATTCTATCAAGACCACAAGGACTTCATTAACAACCTGATTTCCGGTGCTCTGCCTGCGATGATACCTGTAATTGCAGGTTTCTTGTGGTGGTTGAAATGGCGACACCGCCAGCGGCGCATTCCCCCTTCAACTTTCCCCTTTGAGGTAATCAAGCCTCAGAGTCAAGATGTGTTGCAGCGGATTCTCGGCGGAGATGATAACGATCCTTTGGCTGATAGAAATATTGCTTACCAAATACGGGTGACAAATCGCAGTGTCAGCCGCGGACTAAAACAGTTGCTAGATAATGAAGAATCCCGCTGGGTATTGATTCTGTGACAGAGTGGGCTGGGGAAAACGCGAGAAGCAACAGAATTGGCAAATCATCTCAACCAAGACGGCTGGACAATTCTGTTCCTCAAGCCGGGGGAATGGCTGGATTTTCCGGCACAGCTCCCAAAAGAGATTGGCACAGACCGGAAATTACTATTTTTCCTAGATGATTTAAACCAAAAGATGCAGCGCGGGCGTGAAGAGATATCCCCAGAAGCAGAGAAAAGTCCGGTGGAACGGTTTAAAGTGCCATTGCAAGAGCGACTACTGCAAGCGCTGGAAAAGTACGAGAAGTTTTGCGGTAAGGCGGAAATTCGGGTAATAGCCACGGCGCGAAATGAGAGAATCTCGGACTTTGAGGGGGAGCCAACCCATTGGGACAAACTCCAATGGGAGAAATACCCGCAGTTGTGGAGTCGCTTTAGGAGTTACGAGTTGGCGAAACCGGAAAATCATGCAATCATTGGTGTGTTCAGTGAAACCATACCCAAAGCAAATATTTCCACCAAGGTTAAAGATTATTCTGTATTTGCTAAACGCAATGACCGCACCTTTAGAAATGTTGTCGAGAATCTCCGCAACCTGAAAAACAACCAACAATCTTTAAACCTCGAAACTTATCGAGACAGCCTGAAAGACACTTGGGAAGAACGCTACAGCAAGGCTCTGGGGAAGTATCCGGAAAGCTGCTACATTTATGATGCTGTGGATTTGCTGGGAAAATTCGACATCGAACTTCAGCAGTTCACCGTAGAAGCGACAGCACGAATGTTAGCAGGTGGAAATTTGTGGCAGAAATTACGCTATCGGTGGGACATTCGTATTGCGACTAACTTCTTGATTCACAGTGAACACATTTTAGAACCCCGTGATGGACAAATTGAGGCGAAGGGTAAACAGAGAGAAGCAGGAGAATACATTATTTTGCGTTTATCGCGTTTGCTGCTAAAACTAGCAGAACGGTATCCTACAGAAATGCTAGACTCACTGGTTAATTTTGGAGATAAAGTTTCTCAAGTGGGTTGCTATAGAGAAGGATTAGCCTGCCTTAATAAAGCTATGAACATATCACCTAAATCTCATTTGATATGGGTTTTAAAAGGTAATATACTGTTTAATTTAAAAAGAAAAAAAGAAGCGATCGCATCTTACGATCAAGCCATAGAATTCAAACCAGACGACCACCAAGCTTGGAACAACCGGGGGAATGCGCTGCGTAATTTAGGAAGATTTGAAGAAGCGATCGCATCTTTCGACAAAGCCATACAATTCAAACCAGACTATCAATCAGCTTGGTACAACCGGGGGATTGCGCTGGATGATTTAGGAAGATTTGAAGAAGCGATCGCCTCTTTCAATAAAGCCATTGAATTTAAACAAAACTACCACAAAGCTGTTGCATTCTAAAATATATCTCCTCTGCCCCCCTACTTCCCTTGCTCCCCGCTTTGGGAATAAAATTTTCTTGCTAGCAATGAAAGTACTGTAGTTCAGGGCAGTAGTTAGCCGCATCCACCGAGAACCATAAGGGTCAGCCGTCCAACACTTTTGCCACAATTGCCTAACTGATGGCTTTTGCTGCGAAGTCCACAGCACATCTATGCCATAAGACAGATGCTTTTTGAATGTATATATGCGGTGAGAGTTAAGCATAAGTACCTGGAACATAGCAAGAAGTTAAAAACTACAGATAAAAAGGTTTTCTGACTTACGCATAGACGCTTGTATGTTCAAGCAGCACTGCGAGAACAAGTATGCCGAGCAGGAACGCCTATAAGAGTAGGGGGGAATGTCTGATAGTATCCTCATGACAAATTAAAAAAGCAGCTTTTTATAAGTTAATAGTACTAAGTGTATTTTCATAAATCATTTTATATATTTTGGTATTTTATTTCGGTTTTCTGCTTACAAATTATGTCAATAGCAATTTATATTTAGCTATTATTTCTTACTATCTCTGTGATGCCTAACTTCCTCACTTTAGTAAGATGTACATTCACTATTTAAACTGATATTATATTTATTAAATGGAAATTCCAGTTAGCGTAATGAGGTAAATAATGGCAATTAAGTTGAAAGTTCCGAATATTAAAGGTGATGACTGCGCCCAAAAAATAACTAAATCTATTCAGACTATGGAATCTGATGCCAAAGTAGATGTGGACGTTAATGCAAAAACCGTAACTGTGGAAACTGCGGCTTCTGAAGAGACAGTTAAACAGATAGTTCAATCTGCTGGTTATACTATAGAAGGCTATTAATTACATTTCTAAATTTCTTAAGAGATTTAGATTAAGTAATTTAGCCAGCACAATTGCCTAGTCATATATTCGCCCGTTGTCCGGGCGAAATATTAACAAATTACTCTACTTTATTAAGAATATTTTCCTTCTGTGACACGCTTTAAATAGTTAACTTACTGCCCTTATACTCAATTGCAAAAAATACAGAGATAGGATTCATCTTTGATTGCGTGAAAAAATTGCGTATATAGCAGAAGGCAGGAGGCAGCCTTGATAATGTTGGGTTACCCTGCGGGAAGCCGCCTCCGGCGTCTACGTTCCTCAAACGCCAGGTGCTACAACGGAGGGAACCTCCGCAACGCACTGGCTCCCCAACCTACACAAATTTTCATTTTTGGCCTTAACTGAACTGTATTGCCCTATTCCCTTCTTGTTGTATACAGCATTTATTGCTTGAGCGAGGTACGAGCGCACAAAACCGCCCCAGAGCTAATCTGAGGCGGTTTTGTATTGAATTACAGCATTTTTCAAGTAAATAAACCACGGGGTAGAGGCGGCATTGCTCGCCCCTACAAACCAAAGTCAACCAGGTGAGGTTAATCGAATTAAGATGCAACAGAACCAGCAGTTTCCTTACCTACATGTTGTACCTGGCTCAACAGACTGTGCAGCTTCTCGCCTTCAATGACTTCTGTTTCCAAAAGTTGAGTTGCGATCGCCTCCAACAAATCTCGATTCTGTTTGAGAATCTCTAAGGCTTGTTCGTGGGCTGTGTCCACAATTTCCTTGACTTCGCTATCAATGGCTTTGGCTGTGTCTTCACTCACCGCCCGGCGGGGATTGGGCGCACCATTGCCCAAGAACATTGCTTGTTGACCCTGTTGGTAAGCCAGTGGCCCTAAGACTTTACTCATACCGTAGGTTGTCACCATCCGTTCTGCTAAGTCAGTCGCTCGTTGCAAATCGTTGGAAGCACCAGTTGTAATACTGCCAAACACAATCTCTTCAGCGGAACGTCCCCCCAGCAGTGTAGCAATTTGACCCCGCAGTTCTTCTTCATTCATCAAAAAGCGGTCTTCGGTGGGTAATTGCAAGGTGTAACCTAAAGCTGCCATACCACGGGGAATGATCGAAATCTTTTCCACACGACCGCTTCCAGGTATCAGCGCCCCTACCAATGCGTGACCGACTTCATGGTAAGCGACAATCTTTTTCTCAGTATCGTTCATCACGCGACTTTTCTTTTCTAAACCTGCGACTACCCGCTCAATAGCTTCGGCAAAGTCTTCTTGAGCAACAGTTTGACGCAGATTCCGAGCCGCTAATAATGCAGCTTCATTCACTAAGTTTGCTAAGTCTGCACCAGCAAAACCAGGAGTACGAGTTGCGATCGCTTTCAGATTTACATCATCTCCTAGTTTCACCTTTTGAGCGTGAATCTTGAGAATTGCCTCACGACCAGATAAATCTGGACGGTCTACCAACACTTGGCGGTCAAACCGACCTGGACGCAGTAACGCCGGGTCAAGGGTTTCCGGGCGGTTAGTAGCTGCAAGCACAATCACCGTTGCATCCCCAGCCGCAAACCCATCCATCTCTGTTAGTAATTGGTTGAGGGTTTGTTCCCGTTCATCGTTACCACCATAGAAACCATTACTGCTACGAGACTTGCCGATCGCATCCAATTCATCAATGAATACAATACAGGGAGCCTGTTTCTTTGCCTGCTCAAACAAATCCCGCACCCTGGAAGAACCCACACCGACAAATAGTTCCACAAACTCGGAACCAGAGATGCTGAAAAATGGAACTCCTGCTTCCCCCGCTACGGCTTTAGCCAACAGCGTTTTACCTGTACCTGGAGGGCCAACCAACAGCACACCTTTAGGAATCCTCGCCCCAATTTCGGTAAAACGTGCGGGAGTTTTGAGGAAATCCACGATTTCCACTAACTCAGTCTTAGCTTCTTCAACCCCAGCCACATCTGCAAAGGTAATTTTAGCCGACTCGCCTTCAACGTAAACCTTAGCTTTGCTCTTACCAATGGAGAGAGCACCTTGCGGGCCACCGCCACCACCACGAGACAGAAAGAACTGCCAGATACCAATAAAAATCAGCGGTGGGATAACCCAACTCAACAGGGTTGTAAACCAAGTATTTTTGGGTGGAGGTGCAGCGGCAAACTCAACTCCTTTTGACTCAAGCAGTTTAGGCAATTCTAAATCAAAAATTGGTGTAGTTACGAACACCGCACCCGGTTCAGCGCTCTCTGTTTTGAGTTGATAGCGAATCTGGTTTTGACCGACAGAAACACGACTGACTTCCCCTTCCTGCACTTGATGAATAAATAAGCTATAGGGAACGCCAGTAGGCCCAGAAGTAAATAAAGTAGGCAAAAACAGATTTAGAAGCAGGAATAACCCTGATACTCCCAGCAATATGTTTGCAATGAGCCGAAACCGAGGCGGCTTAGGCTGTTCTTTAATCGCCATTGATGTCACCAATCCTTAGAGTTAAAACTGTTGAGAATGCGAATGAAATTGCTTTGCTAAAAACCTTTAACTGTGATTCTAAAAAACAAAGTAATGGCTTTTTAGCTTTCATAGCAATGTTAAATAAGTCTTATTTCTGGCAAAGCTTAATAAATTTGATTAAAAACTGGTCAAAAACCTAATCGCACCATGACCAGTTAGAACTTCCACAACTATCAGAGAGACAAAGCCAATCATTGCCAAACGACTATTCAACTTTTCCGCATACTTAGTAAAACCAAGCTGGGGTTGTTGTGTAACGTACATCTGGAGTTTGTCTTGCTCGTCAAGGACACTACTGTTTTTCATAAGTTCTCCTAGTTAGTAGCTATTTTTAATTTATGTAACTAAACTTAACAATTAAATTAATCTTTGTGAACTAATGAGGAAATACGGTTTACCGTACTCAATCAGAGTTATAGGACTAATGCTGTTTTTGGGAAGGAGTGGGAGGAGATGAGAGAGCAGGGGAGTGGGAGACAACTGACTCCTGTCTCCTAACTCTGCCATAACTGCTCTCGCTGTTGGCAGCTTGTTTTGCAGATGAAACTATGACATACTCATATCCAATACTTATTAACTCACTTATTCCTATCAATTTAATGTAGTATTAATAGATACTGATTAATAGATTTGCACAAATAGAATATAAATTATCTTGATAAACATGAAACAAATTAAGTTTACAAATGGTGCTGGTAAATTAACTGCACTTTTATTTTTAATCACAATTCTGCTGACACCTTTTGTGGTGATAACTGCTGGAGAACGCGGTGTATTAATGCAGTTTGGTAGAGTCGAAAAAACAGTATTGGGAGAAGGAATACATGTCATAATTCCTATTGTCAATACAGTAAAAAAAATCAGTGTAAGAGTTCAAAAACAAGAAATCTCTGCTGAAGCTCCTTCTAAAGATTTGCAAGATGTATACACAGATGTAGTGTTAAACTGGCATATTCTACCTGAAGAAACTAATCTAATTTTTAGAGATATTGGTGATGAAAAAGACGTAGTTGAAAAAATTATTAATCCCGCAGTAGAAGAAGTTTTAAAAGCAATTGTAGCAAGGTATACAGCAGAAGCAATAGTCACCAAACGAGGAGAAGTAAAATCTGATATTGATAATACATTGATAAGGAGATTACATAGCTACCATATTGTAGTTGATGATATTTCCCTAGTTCATTTCAATTTTTCAGATAGATTTAGTGAAGCAGTAGAGGCAAAACAGATTGCAGAACAAGACGCCAAACGAGCAGGTTTTATCGCATTGAAAGCATCAAAGGAAGCAGAGGCTAAGGTAAATTTGGCTAAAGGAGAAGCAGAAATAAACAAATTATTACATGAGAGTTTAACTAATGAGATTTTGGAAAGACAGGCAATAGAAAAATGGGATGGTAAATTACCTTTAATTATGACTAAGGATAGTCCAAGTCTTTTAAACATGAATGATATTTTAAAATTAAGATGATTTTACTATGATTAATAAAACCATGATTAATACTGCTTTTTTAATTAACTAACAGTTAAAGATGGTTGTAGTGCTCTGTATCATTAATTTTGATGGTCATACATGTTTGTAGTAAGGACTAAAGTCCTTGATCTTTCTTGATTTTTAAGCACTTTAGTGCTTACTACGAACCTCTCAAAAATAATTAAGAACTGCTGTTTTTATTAGGTGATTTCCAGAATAAAAATTACCACACAATATCATTCCATCGTAGGGGAGAACGCCTGTTTGCCCTCCTAATCGGTAAGATTATTTTGAGAAATCACCTTAACTACCAGAGAAGAAATTAGGAGTATCGATAATTTTAAACTGGATTAATACCAGAATTAAAAAGGTATACGCAGTTGAAGAAACTAAACCCGTAAATAATTCTTTTTTTAAGTTGCGTTCTTGGGATTGTTTTTGGAAAACATCGATTGCACCTGCTTGCATTAAGAGAATACCAATAATATTAGATAGCCAGTAGCCGATGATGACACATGGCATAAGTAATTTAGGAGCAAAAAGACTACAAATATAGCCAAATAAATAAGCAATTGGTAAATTAAATATTAAGTCATTCCACCAGCATAGTGGTGATAATAAATATCCGGTAACTAAGAAAAATCCACCTCTAACCTTCTGCAATAGTGTTTTGGGTAAATTTTCGGTAGTTTGTGACGACAATTCTTGACCACTTTTTTCGATGTCAATCATAATAGTACGGTAATTTTATCGGCTTATCGTATTTTATAATAAAAAACTAAAAAAATCTAGAGCCAAACAAAAATTTGAATCTAGCAAGACAGAAATTTTACGTATTTACATTGTATTAATAAAGCGTATACTTACGAATTAAAAAACTCCTGTTCTTCAGAGAGCAATTTGGTTTCACTCACTGGCTGTTCACTAATAATATTTGCTGACTGTGAATCAGGTTTAATAATCAAACTCACGCCAATTGCCCAAGCGATCGCTACCATCCAACCTGCGATAATGTCACTAGGAAAAGTGCTAGAGAGTGAATCGTCACCATAATCGGCAAATCCCAAGGAAAACTACCCTCCTTTTGCTGCACCTCTAACGCAAGCAGTCCAAAAATTTGGAGTGGTAAATATATCCCCACGAATAGTAGCAACAGAGAACGCCAATGGATAATTAACAATTTTTGCACAAACCCTATGGGCAACTGGGGCTTTTGCGAAGATGCTGCTGTTTGTTGATTTTCCTCGTTGACTTTTTCTAAATCTGTCATGGTAAATACGGCACTTCGACAAAATTACTGTAGTTTTTTGAAATACTACTACTCAGTCTACTACTGAACTTGAGATATAGGCTGAAACTCGGTTTACCGAATAAAATTCTCTACTTATAAGTATAAATTTATATTTATATTCTGTATTATTCCAGATGAAATATAGACTTTTACTATTTTTAATCTTAAAATACGGTAAGTCCATCAGAGTTTAGTATTTTCGAGAAATTTTTCAGCAGTCGCTCAAAAGTTGCAGTTACACGAAACGTTCTGCACAACAGCGTTACAACCAGTCTTTAAGTTTCAGCAAAACAAGTCCGCATTCATAAAACCCCGGTTAAGGACAGGAGTATGGATTTTTTATTATTACCTCTCTTCAGCTTTCTAATTGGCATTGTTGTTGGTCTGACAGGAATTGGTGGCGCTTCCCTCATCACTCCGATGTTGATTTTTGTTTTTCAAGTACCACCTGCGATCGCAGTAAGTTCTGATGTCGTTGCTGCTACACTCATGAAAGTGGTTGGTAGCATCAAACACTGGCAGCAACAAACCCTTGATGTGCAGGTAGTGAAATGGCTAGCTTTGGGAAGTGTTCCTGGTTCACTGTTCGGGGTAGGGATACTACACCTGATTAAACAGAATGGCGACCATAACCTGAACGACATCATGCTTCACTTGTTGGGTGTGACGATTCTGTTGGTTACAGTTTTGGCCTTGGTACAAATGCTGCTGTTGACCTTCTTTCCAAAGTTACAATTACCTGAACTCCCCAAATTTGACTTAAAAACTAAACTAGGACGCTTGCAGACAATTAGTGTAGGAGCATTTTTAGGTTGTGTTGTGGGTCTTACAAGCGTCTCTTCCGGTTCAATGTTTGCCTTGGTGCTGATTGCATTTTTTCGCTTGGATTCACGAAAGTTAGTTGGTACAGATATTTCTCAAGCAGCAATTCTCTTACTATTTACCGCTATTGGACACTTTACTTTAGGTACAGTTGATTGGAGCTTAGTATTACCGATATGGTTTGGCTCAGTACCAGGAGTAATACTGGGGACTAAAATTTGCCAACTTGCGCCGCAAAAACCATTGCGGTTTATTACTTACTCTGTATTAATGATGATGAGCTTAAAGTTAGTTTATTAGATAAAATTCATTGTTTAATCTTTTCTATTAGTAATTTTTAGTGCGTAGCTAATGTTAATTTCACAGCATAGCTACGCATTATTCGTTACCGAGTTATCAATCCAGAAAGTCCGATCGCATCTTCCAAATCAGCCCCTTGAAAGTTGGCTCCCTCTATATTCGCATTTGTGAGATTTGTTTTCTGCAAGTCTGCCTTTTGTAGATTCGCTCCTTGTAGATTTACTCCTTGTAAATTTGCTTTCTCTAAGTCTGCATCAAATAAGTTTGCTAGTTGTAGGTTTGCATCTGCTATATTTGCTTTGCCTAAATCTGCTCCCTGCAAGTTTGCTGATTTTAGGTTTGTTCCCTGTAAATTAGCCTTTTCTAATTTTGCTTTTCGCAGGTTTGCACCTTCCAAGTTAGCTGCTTGTAGATTTGCTCCCTCTAGGGACACTCCACTCAGATTACATCCGACACATTCTTTGGTTTCTAGTAAACGTCTAACATTTGCTGTTATGGACTCTGCGGGTAATGCTACGGGAGCAGATGTAGATTCAATAGGTGCAGATGATGTTTGTGATTGAGCTATGGCGCTGGGCTGTTCAAGCAGAGAAAATACCGTGGTAAATACTAGAAATGCAGCAGTTAAAATCCAGGAAGTTAGTTTTTTGGAATTGGGTCTATTCATCAGTTTATCCTTGTGATAATTTGCAGTTTAATTGAGAGCGAAATATTGCCTCATGCTTAATTAGAAAACATTGCAATATTAGGTAAAAGTAGATAGGTTTCACTTTTAATTAGGATGGACAATCCCAACCAGATTAATACGAAGGGAAAGACTTTTCGACCGTAGCGAGCTAGAACAGGAACCATCAAAGGGTTACGAGTCAGGTTATAAGATAGAAAACACCAGAATCCGACTGTTAAATAGCAAACAGATAAAATTACCCCCAAACTTGGAAGATTACTACTAGCAAACAATGGCACATAGATCCCAATGTTGTTTCCTCCATTGGCAATGCTAACAGCAGAAACGCGGTAAGTTTGAGGGTCGCGTAGAGTCGCTATTAGCGACTTTTTATGCCATTGCGGTTTGGTATAATTTAAGTTAAATGACACAGCTTGTAGTGCTTCTTCGTCATTTTCTCGACTTAGAAGATGATTGATACCAATGGCGACTGGAAGAAAACCTAGTAATCCAATCCAGGTATGTGGAATGACCAGACCGCCGAAGAAGCCAGGAAGACTAGCAAATACTAGTGTAGTGAATCCCAAAAATTCACCTATAATAATATGTTTTGGACGAAAAGCGTGATTGACTTTACCGAAGAAAGCCGTCAAATACAAATTATCATCAAATGTAGTTGCAAAAGCCGTAGAAATTCCGATAATTAGAGTACCAATTAACCAACTCATGATTGTTGCCCCCAAAAATTTAGTTATGTTTTTTCTAGCCCTGCTCTAATTTTTAATTGGAGGACATATTAGGTGATTCTTTGACTGTTTTATCTAGCAGTAGCAGACAGTTATTTTTTATAATTATTGGAAGCGATCGCTATCAAATTAACTAAGTGATTTTTTTTCAGCTAGTTACTTTAGTTTTCTCTGAACTAAATATTACTTCCTTCTACTCAATAAGAGCAAATATTCTTTCTTTTCAAAACGATAAATAAAAATGATTGATTTAACTACGATAGACTCGCAAAAACAAAACCACCATTCAAAACAGCCCAAAAATCCTGGTAAACTGGCAATAATGATGGCAGTAAAACCAAGATACTGACCAAGGAAAATATGCCGACAACGAAATTGAGTATTTAGCTGGGAAAAAAATAGTAGTAGTATGATAATGTCGTCAATATTGGTGGCGACAAAGGCAATAATTCCCTCAGTAATAGTTGTACTAATTTTACTCATGTGAGGTTGTCAGCAATTATGATTAACCAATCAAATATTAAGCAAACAAATCAGGATATACTGAAATGAGTGAGTTAATTCCTACACTCTTAGTTGGAATCTCAGCCTTCATTGCCACTAATATTGATGATATCGTTATTTTATTACTGCTGTTTTCTCAGCTAAATTCTAGTTTCAGGCGTCGGCACATTATTGCTGGTCAATATTTAGGCTTTACAGTGTTAGTAATTGCTAGTCTTCCTGGGTTATTTGGTGGATTAGTCATACCACCTAATTTGATTGGATTGCTGGGATTAATACCTATTGCAATAGGTATCAGCAGTTTGATCAATCGAGAAGAAGATATATCACAAGATATTATAGTTGCAACCGCAGAGTATCAAGATATAAACACGGCAAGTATTTTTAATGCACAGACATACAGCGTTGCAGCCATCACTATCGCTAATGGAAGCGATAATATCAGCGTCTATGTGCCGTTATTTGCTAGTAGTAATTTAGAAAATTTTGTGATTATTCTTGGAGTATTTTTTATTTTAATAGCACTTTGGTGTTATTTAGCTGATAAATTTACTTATCAAACAAAAATTGCAAACATCTTAAGTCAATACAGTAGCTATATTTTCCCTTTTGTATTGATATTATTAGGCTGTTTTATTGTTCTAAAAACTGAAACTTTAAGTCTTGTGAAGCTAGGAGCAAGTTGTATGTGTTTAACGATTTTACTAAAAAAAACAGTTGAATGACACTCAGCTAGTTGAAAAATTATACTTATTTTCCAAAACAAAACTACACATACAAACCTATAAATCCAGACTAAATCTGGGTTTCTCAATTACAAATTAAGAACTGGTATTAAGCGACTTGCACATTATCTTGGGTCAGAATATTTTCAAAAGCTGTCATCACCCGTGTATGAAAACGTTGGCGGTGTTTTAGTTTCCAAATAGGCTGAATAATTTCCAATCTCTTTCCAGATTGTTTTTGCGGATCAATAATTCGTACGGCGTGTAATGTTCCTAGTTGCAATTCATTTTTCACCATAGATTCTGGAAGTGCAGCCGCACCAACACCACTTTCTACAACTGCTTTCACCATTTCGCTAGTGTTCAGGTTGAGTACAACATTTAAGTTACTGGGTTCAATTCCCCAACTTTGTAAGGCTTGGTGAAACATCTGCTGTGCGCCGGAACCAGATTCACGCATCACCCAACTTGTACTGAGTAATTCGTCTAGATAAATCTCAGTACGCTGAAACCAAGGGTGAGATTTGCTAACAACAATTTGCAGGCGATCGCTTCCTACTTCGTCTTTCTCCAAACACTGCTGTAATGATGGCTTAATGTCCCCTGTAACTAAACCCAAATCATACATACCAACAGCAGTCCCTTCACAAATTTCTTCAGCATTCCCCAGCTTACAGTTAATAAAAATACCGGGATATAACTGCTTGAACTGGCTAATTTTTTCGGGTAACCAATAGTTACCAACCGTGAGACTTGCACCTAATTTCAACTCTCCCCGTTGCAAATTATTTAATTCCTTCAAACCACGTTCTGTTAACTCTACATGATCAAGAATTCTCTGCCCTTCACCCTGCAATAATTTACCAGCATCTGTGATTTCAATATGACGACCAATACGATGAAATAACCTGACACCATATTCTGTCTCCAAGGTTTGGATAGCAGCACTCACTGCTGGTTGAGTAATATAAAGTGCTTCAGCTGCGCGGGTAAAGTGCAACATTTCTGCAACGGCTAAAAAAATTCGCAACTGCTCCAGTGTCATTTTGGCTATGTACAAGCTTGTAGGATAGTAATTCTGAACACCACAGAAGCATTATACGGCAAATCGGGCGGAAAACTGTAGATGGCTTGTAAATGTTCTAGACTAGGTAGATACAGTAATATATGCAATCAATAAGTTCTGTCTATGGATTTGACAAAAAACACTGTTTGCTTTTATTGATAGTGAATTATAAAGTGAAACTATGCCTTTGGCACAAGATTCTTGGTTGAGGCAAATCACCAGTTCGATTCAATCGTAATCGGACAACCACAGACTGGAAAATTTGCTGATGATAACAGAATTAAAACCTCAACAATGATTACCTTTTCACCGCAAAACAAGCGCTAGTAGGTAATTTCATATTCAAAACTCGAAACCTGTGTATCAGCAGCATCCCAGCTACTCACCGATACAGATGGTTGAGAACCACTACCATTGACGAGACACAATACATGAGCGGATTACTGACTGCTATCCCCACAGGACTCACTGCTTTCGCTGCCACCAATCTCGATGATATTGTCATCTTATCGCTGTTTTTCTCACAAACAAATTCTTGCTTTCGCCACCGCCATATCGTTATCGGTCAATATTTAGGTTTTAGTGCGCTGGTAGTTGCAAGTTTACCTAGCTTCTTTGGCAAATTCATCCTACCAGAATCCTGGATTGGCTTACTCGGCATTTTTCCCATCATCATTGGTATCAGTCGCTTACTAAATCAAGAGACTGACGATAGGGAAGATCCCAACACTCGCGAATCTTCTCAATCTTGGTGGTGCAACTTTCTATCTCCCCAAACCTACGGTGTAGCAGCAGTAACAATCGTTAATGGTGGTGACAACATCAGTATTTATATGCCAATGTTTGCTACCAGTACATGGGATAGCTTACTAGTTATTTTGGCTGTGTTTTTCGTAATGGTGGGTGTGTGGTGTTATGCAGCCTATTGCTTTACTCAGGTAAGTGCGATCGCATCTGTAATTACTCGCTACGGCAATTCTCTTGTTCCCTTTATCTTAATAGGATTGGGTGTTTCCATTTTAACGGAAAGTCAAACTTTAGAAACTCCCGCCTTAGTTGTTATCACTTGTATAAGTCTTGCTTCCTACCTGTTAATTTTAGGCAGGAATACGTGGCGAGGAATTTACGGATTTTCTTTAAGACCATCAGAAATTGAAATATTGTCTAGAGTTGAGCAAAAATGAACTTTTTTTGAACATAAACAGCCTCAAAAGATGGATGAAAAATTACTCACATAACACCTTAAAGTAGGTAATAAACGGCTAGAAAAAAGTTTTCTAATTCACAAGGAGAAAAGCATGAAATTGTTCAAAATTAATCTTGTAAAAATCACTGTAGTTTGCTTGTTGCTGCTGGTAAATTTGATAATTGCTCAACCATCTTGGGCAGGAAAGAAATATACGGCTGATCCAGACTACATCGAAATCACTAAAGCACTAGATACTGCCTTACAAGAGAAACAAACACAAGGTGCTACACCAGAGATTATACAAAAAGTCTCTAATTTACAATTCCAGAAATATATCATTGAAACTGGTGAAAATGTTGGAATATGCCGTAATGAGACAGAAAAGACACTGTTAGTCTACGGTCAAAAACCAAAGAAATCTAGCTCAACCTACGATAATGAATTGTATCTGCTACCTGGTGGTGCAGAAACTGATGATGAGTGGGACTGTCAAGGCGTTTATATCCCTGGTCAAGTTGCTACGGAAGGACAAGAAAGCACACCTGCTACCGCTTTTAAGATTGTTCATGGAACTCGGTTAGTTGCTACAAGCAACCCTCAAACTGGAGAGACTGAATTTAATCTTCCACCTGCAAATATTTTCAAGTCTGGCGAAGCCAACTGGTTTATTCCTGATAATTTACAAGCTGCGCTTGATGCCGGGATTACCAATGCAAAAATTGATGATTGAGTAACTGGTACTAATGGAAGTTGCTAATTAAGCAAGAATAACAAAATAATAAGAGTCAGAGTAATTCTGACTCTTGTTTTTGGATTTTATCACATCATAAAGTTAAGATTACTAACGAAATAAACAATATTATTGATTATTCGATTTGAATAAATATAATTGATTAATTATGCTGAGTTAATCAAGAAATATTGTTGCCATAAAAATATTATTTTTTTGTATTTTTTTTGAGACAATATTAATTAAGTACTCAATAGTTTTAACAATCACTCGAAAATGTAAATTCTATGAAGATAGAAGCAGAAAAATTAGAGGCAAAGAAGTCAGAAAAAGTACAGAAGTATAGGTCAGATCGAATTCGGGATCATTTAGCAAATGAACGAACTTATCTAGCATGGATGCGGAGTGGTATTGCGCTCATGGGTTTTGGTGTGTTGATTGTGCGTTTGCGTATTATCCGTCCTCCATTAGCACCACAACCTCCTGGTAATGGTTGGAAGTTAGGTTTAGCGTTTGCTTTGGTGGGTGTCTTGACAGTGTTACTTTCAACTCAGCATTATTTCGCTGTTCGCCGAGACATTGACGAAGATACCTATCAACCGCCAGACCGTTGGATAATTCTTGCGAGTTTGGCTGTGGCTCTCCTTGGTATAGGAGTGATCTACTATGTCTTCACAGTTCCCTTAGATTATTTGCAGACTTTTATGCTGGAGTGATGGAGTGTGGGTTAGTGGATGATCTGACAATTTGCTCGGTTTTAGCGATCGCTCCACGCATCCCTTCTCTACCTGGGGCTAATTCTAAAGAATTTAGACGAGTTAGGAATTTGAATACTTACGAAACCGGATTTCCACAGCAACCCGGTTTTTACACTCAATAATTCAGAGCTCTTACCTTAAATCCTAAGCAGCAGCAAACACCTTCGTTTGTTTTGCTTTGATATAGACGCGCTGTCCCTTTCGTAGCTGAAGTTGATAGAACTGTTCTCGATTCAGATAAGCATTGAGCGTTTCACCAGACTGCAAAACTAACTCCACACGAATCTCCCAGCCTAGATGAATAATCCGGTCAACAATGACAGATGTGGCATTCTCACTCGGTTCCGTCTTAATCAAAATATCATGTGGTCGCAGAAAAACTTTGTCACTGGGAGAAGTTGCATTTTTGTTGGGTACGATACCGACATGACTAGGTAGGACGTTTACGGACCCAATAAAACTCATCACAAACGGTGTTACTGGGTTGTCATAAATGTAAGCTGGACTCCCAACTTGTTCTACCCGTCCTTGATTCATCACTACAATTTCGTCAGCAACTTCCATTGCTTCCTCTTGGTCATGAGTAACGAATACGGTGGTCACATGAACTTCAGAATGTAGATTGCGTAACCAAACACGCAAATCCTTGCGGACTTTGGCATCTAAGGCCCCAAAAGGCTCATCTAATAACAGGATAGGGGGCTGTATAGCAAGTGAGCGTGCTAATGCTACCCGTTGTCGTTGACCACCAGAAAGCTGGGAAGGATAGCGATCGCCAAATCCTTGCATCTGTACTAATTCCAAAAGTTCCTCAACGCGCTGTTGCACATGGTGTTTAGGATGCTTGCGAAGCTCCATAGAAAAGGCGATATTCTCACGCACTGTCAGGTGTTTAAACAGCGCGTAATGCTGAAAAACAAAGCCAATATTGCGTTCTTGTACGCTGCGGTAAGTAGTATTTTCACCCACTAACCAAATTTGACCAGCATCTGGTGTTTCTAACCCCGCAATCATCCTTAGCAAGGTGGATTTTCCTGAACCCGAAGGGCCTAATAACGCCACCAGAGATCCATTTTTAATCTTTAAACTCACATCATCAACAGCACGAAAAGTTCCATAGTGCTTAGAAATATTTTCTACTCTAATTCCCATAGTTCTCCGCTCATTCAATTTGGTACATAATTATATTTAACTACTATTTGTCGATCAATTTTAAGTATTTAGTGAAAATATTAACTACAAACTGGTATTAGATCTAAAGGAGATGTCCATGCATAGAAGATGCGTCTAGCCACAGTGGCAACTTTAGTTTTTCTAAGTAATTGAAACTAGAAAAAAGTTGCTGTGGTCTACCCCAAAGATCCAGATCAAACCAACCATCATCTTGCTGACTAGGTGGGAGTGATGCCGCAATAATATTGACTGTTATGCCGTAGCGAGAAACCAAATCAGAGATAACTGGTGTTTGGTAATAATCTTTCAAGATGCAAATTTGCAAGCGCAGTCGGTGAGATTGACCACTATAAACTTGGTAGGCTTGAGTGTGCGAAGACGTTGGCAAAGGTGCAAATTCTTGTTTATTGAGTTTTTGACTTGGGTTTGGAAATGACTGAGAACTGAAATTATGCTGCATACTCCCAGCAATACTCAGCTGCATTAAATCTACCCCCAATTTCTGTAAGTACAGCAAGCTACTACAGATGTGTTCTGGATTGCCTTGGAATTGTAAGTCAAACCAACCGTAGTTTTCTGTTGGTGTGAACATCGCAGATGTGATATTAACGGTAATACCATAACGCGATACTAAACGCGAAATCACAGGTTGCTGTTGGTAATGCTGAGGTATGCGAATGCGGCTATCAACTGGCGTGGGTTGAGGAGATTTCTTTCGAGACATAGGAATTAAGGAATCGAGAGGACAGTAATCAAATTTTTCACAAATTTGGGAATGATGGCATCATGAGCTATTTTTGTCACAGCAAAGGATACTAAAGCTAGTTCAACATCCTGCTTGTTAGTTCCAATTGGACTCGCTGCTGATTTATTGGTAGCTGTATTCTCGCTGTTATCGATGCAGGCTGCGTAGGCGTAGCCCGCCGCAGGATCACTACACTTAAGCTGACTCCTACCAAAAACAGTGAAATAAAGCTTTTCAATGAGGTACGTTTCCATCTATTCCAGATATCCAGCCACATACTGACTCTATACTCCATATATAAAATCTACAGTTTATCGCTATAGATATAGTATTTTATGGTTTGGTAATAGATAGTACAGATATCCAGATGAAATAGCAAGAGTAAACACCATAATCTCAGTCAAGAATATGGTGATTACATACGAGAGGGCTGGGAGAGCAAAGAGGCAGAGGAGCAGGCAGGCAGAAAGAATAACAAATAATCCTTAACAAATGACAAATGACAACTCTCATGAGTAAATATGCAATTAAAATACATAACAGCTTAATTTAATAATTAAAAATCTTTAGCGTGAGTGGTAATGCAAACACAGCAAGCTTTTAGAATTAATGCCGCCCAACCAGATAACTTAAAACAATTCCTTCCCAAACCTCTAATTATCTCTACCCCAGTAGCAGGTGGGAATGGTTTTTATTTTGCTTATCATCGCCAGTCCAACTATAAACTCCCTGAGACATCTCCTTTTCAAAACATTATTACTATTTACAGTAGGGAGTTTGAGGCAAAATTAAAAATTAACGGAAACTGGCAAAGCAAATCCTATTCAGCAACTGATGTGGGGATTTTTCCGGCTCACCAAATTTCCCCAGCAGTACAATTTGAGCAGGAATTAGGGTTTATTCACATCGGTCTTGAACCAGCAATAATTACTCGTGTTGCTTATGAGTCGGTAAATGCTGATGCGGTTGAAATTGTACAACAGTTGCAAACCCACGACCCACTGATTCAACAAATTGGACTGACACTCAAGCAGGAAATAGAAACTAGTGGATTTGATAGTTATCTCTATTTAGAGTCAGCAGCAAATATGTTGGCGGTGCATTTGTTGAAACGCTATTCGACTCAGAAATCTATTATTCGAGAATACACCGGGGGATTACCAAAGCATAAATTAAAAGAAGCGATCGCCTATATTAACGATAACTTAGAACAAAATTTATCTCTTGCAGAAATTGCTGCGATCGCCCAAATGAGTCCCCATTATTTTGCTAGTTTATTTAAGCAATCAACGGGGATAGCACCTCATCAGTATGTCACTAAATGCCGAGTTGAAAAAGCAAAGTATTTACTGGCGAAGCGAGAATTATCAGTTACACAAATCTCTCATTTAGTAGGATTTCAGAGTCAAAGCCATTTTGCTAAGGTTTTTCGCAAATATATCGGCGTCACTCCTCAAGCATTTAAAAAGGCGCTCTGAACTTTTTGGAAGATTACGCTAGTTTTCGGAAGATTGCGCGAGACAGGATTATCTTGTTAGCAATAGACTTAGTACAAGTACAAAATTCCCGACTTTTTTAAGAAGTCAGGAATCTGAACATTTAATAGTCTAAAAAAATGGCACAATTAAAACCAGCCGATGAAATGCCTGGTAGCTTTGGATTACCCATTTTAGGTGAGACTCTCCGATTATTTGCCACCCAAGGATGGGGATTGTCAAAGAACTACGAGCGCTACGGCCCCGTTTTCAAAACCAGCATTTTAGGAACCAAACATGCGGTTTTGGTAGGAACGGAAGCAAATCGACTTATTTTGCAAGAAAAAGCGAACCATCTATCTTCCTACTTAGGATGGAAACCAGCTATGGAGCATATTTTTGGTCGTCCAATGATGCTTCAGGATGAGGAAGAACATCGCTGCACCCGTCGCTTAATGGCTCCGGCGTTTCACGGGAAAGCTATTGCTAACTACTTTGACATCATGCAAACCGAAGTTAACAACTGCTTAGAAAACTGGGTGAAACAAAGTACACTTCCGATCAAGAATGAATTTAACCAGTTAGCACTACGAATTGGAGTTCGGCTGTTATTGGGTGTTCAGCTACAAAGTGAAGTTGAGCAAGTCGAACAGTTGTATAAAAATTTGATGCAGGGAGCATTAACGTTATTGCGATTGGATTTACCATTTACAAAATATGGTCGTTCCCAAAATGCTCGTCGTCAGCTTAAAGCTTTATTACAGAATATTATTAACGAGCGCAAACTTCAAGGCAACTTACAGGAATCTTGCGACGTATTGGGATTATTTTTAGCAGCAGTGGATGAAGAGGGCAATGCTTTAGCCAAATCACAGATTATAGACGAACTAATACACTTGCTAAATGCAGCGCATTTCACTACGGCTACATCCCTAACGTGGGCAATGGTTGAATTAGCAGCATGTCTGCAATGGCGCGAGAAACTTCGTCAAGAACTGGCGCAAGTTGTAGGAGATGAACCTCTGAACCTGGGACACCTCAAGCAACTTAACCAAATGACTTACTTTTTAAAAGAAATAGAACGCTTATACAATCCCGCAGGTGTGATCCTGTTGCGGGGAGTTGTCAAAGAAATTGAATACGCAGGCTATCGCATTCCTCCTGGTTGGGTGGTTATTGTTGCTCAAGGATTAACGCATCGCTTACCAGAGATTTATACCAACCCAGAAAGCTTTGACCCAGAACGCTTTGCCCCTCCTCGCGAAGAGGATAAAAAAGACCCCTTTGCTTTAATTGGTTTTGGCGGTGGTGAACATATATGCATTGGCATGGAGTTTGCCAAGATGGAGATGAAGATTTTTTTAGCAACGTTGCTGCAACGATATGATTGGACGGTGACACCAGAATATGGGACTAACAACTACCAGCAACCACCGTTTCAAGTAGAAGGAAAACTACAGGCGCGACTGAAAATTCTTTAAAATTAGCGACTCGCTATTCCACTAGAAACCGTTGTTGTATTGGCTGAGCAGTTGTCACGACAATTGATAAATAGAAAGCCCCTCTCGGATCTGTTAAGACCGTAGTAAACTTGACGTGCGATCGCACAAGGAACCTTCTGACCCGCGATTTTTTGCCAAAAAGTCTTCAGACATTACGACATGATAGACTGCATTCTGTTAGAATGCAAAACTGCGGCATTTGCTCTGGGTCTTAGCGCTACTGCCCTTCAAACCTTTATCCGTCCGCCTAAGACTGACGCCGCCACAGGCGACAGGCCGATGTTAATTATGGAGTCCTATGTCTTTTTCTACTCTCGGCTTGTCCAATGAAATTATCCGTGCTGTCACTGAGCGAGGATACACTGAACCCACGCCAATTCAAATGCAGGCGATTCCTGCGGTGTTATCGGGTAGCGATTTGTTAGCTGGGGCACAAACTGGCACCGGCAAGACCGCAAGTTTCACTCTGCCGCTACTGCATCGATTGTCGTCTGACAAGAACGTCAAAAGCACGTCTAATGGAAACCCACCAATCCGGGCGCTGATTCTCACCCCGACTCGCGAACTCGCCGCACAGGTGGAAGAAAGCGTGCGCGACTACGGCAAATATTTGAAGTTGAACACGATGGCGATGTTCGGCGGAGTCAGCATTAGTCCACAAAAACAGCTTTTGAAAGGGCGCGTGGATATTCTGGTTGCTACTCCAGGGCGACTGCTAGACCATGTGCAGCAGGGTACAGTGAATCTGTCGCATATTGAGGTTTTGGTGCTAGATGAAGCAGATCGGATGCTGGACATGGGCTTTATTCGTGATATCCGTCGCATTCTCTCGCTTCTGCCCAAACAGCGGCAGAACTTACTATTCTTCGCCACTTTCTCCGAAAAAATCAAGGCACTCGCCACTGGACTGCTCAATCGCCCGAAGATGATCGAGGTAGCACGCCGCAACGTTACTGCTGACGCAGTGGCACAAAAAGTCTATAAAGTAGAACGTGACAGGAAGCGTCAATTACTTGCTCAGCTAATTCGGCAAAACAATTGGTACCAAGTGCTAGTGTTCACCCGCACCAAGCATGGTGCTGACCGTTTAGTGAAGCAGTTGACCGAAGAGCGCATTCAAGCACTAGCTATCCACGGTAATAAGAGCCAGTCGGCGCGTACCCATGCTCTGGCGAAGTTCAAGAATGGCACTTTACAGGTATTAGTAGCAACCGACATTGCAGCTCGTGGTCTCGACATCAGCGAACTGCCTCATGTAGTCAATTTCGATCTGCCCAATGTACCAGAGGATTATGTTCATCGCATTGGTCGCACTGGCCGCGCTGGCGCGTCAGGTGAAGCTATCTCCCTCGTGTGCGTCGATGAATACCATCTATTGGCAGATATTGAAAAACTGATTAAACAGCGCTTGCCATTTGAAGTAGTCGCTAGCTTTGGAGCCAATTCCCACACCAAGTCTGAAGCAATTCCAGGTGAACCCAAACACAAACCCACACCAAAAGGTAGCAAGCCTCCGGCTGGCTCTACTGCTAAACCCTTGCCACAAACATCAGCTAAACAATCGGCACCGCGAACTGTGGTAGGTAGCAAAAAGTCTAGTGATAGTTCGTCCGCATCACGCCGTTGGGCTAAACGCTCACGCTGATGCATAACACTTAGTACACGTCACCATTAATAAGGGTTGGAAATACTAACTGTAGGTTGGGTTAAGCGGAGCGAAACCCAACGTTTGCGCGCTTGTTGGGTTTCGTTCCTCAAACGCCAGGTGCTACAACGGAGGGAACCTCCCTTCGGGTTCACAGTCGCCTGGCTGTCGGGAAACCCTACCAAGAGCGCTGATTCACCGCAACGCACTGGCTCCCCAACCTACAAAAAATTAAATTTCGACCCTTTTTTAGAGTGACGTGTACTTAGCACAACGCTATGTGAGCGAATTAAGCGACGGTGAACGCCAAAAAATTATGATTGCTCGTGCTTTGGCTCAGTTGCCTATTGTCATATTACTTAATGAGCCTACAGCATTTCTAGATTTACCGTCACTTATTCTTCTGTTGACCATTTTAAAAATTTAGTGCCAGGGACAGCGCAGAATTTTTATCTTTAGCCGATGCATGACGCATATACAGCTGTCGCCAAGTAGTTTAGGACATAAACCGAATATAAAACCCAGACACCAAGCGACTTTCAACCCTATTCCCTGTTAAGAGTTCCCTGTCCCCTGCTATACATGACTCTGTTTGCTTCGGGTAACCAGGGAGCGATCGCACTCTGAAGACTTGGATATATGCACAAACAGTTTCTCATTAACTTATGAATGCCTGGCGTAATCCGGTGTAGGCATTAGTTGCAAAGAGCGATCGCCTCGCCATCTGCAAAAACAGTGGGTTTATCATGTTTGGGAACTCCGTTGAAGGTATGGAAATTCCGCAAATGTTGAAACTTCACTGAAACAATAAAGCTTTAGCTACCCCTTTTTATGGTGAGCGATGTCTACGACGGGCTACGCCTACGCTTTTGTGTAAAATACTGCGATCGTCTAATTTAAGGGTGGGACGATGCCCACCCTTAATTGTTATTGCATCACCTCAGCAGTTTTCTTCTTATCCAACTTGAGAATCAACACACCCAAAGGTGGCAAACACAAATCCAGCGAATAAGGACGACTGTGCAAAGACCATTCATCCGTCCACTTACCGCCTAAGTTGCCCATATTGCTGCCGCCATACTGTCGCGCATCGCTATTAAACAACTCAGTATAAAATCCTGGTTCTGGTACACCTATACGGTAGTGAGAATGAGGTTGGGGCGTGAAGTTACAAACCACTACAACGAAATCATCAGAATCCTGATCACGCCGCATGAACGAAACCACACTATGACGGTTGTCGCTACAGTCAATCCACTCAAACCCCGGCTCAGCAAAATCCTGGGTGTATAAAGTCGGTTCACTGCGATAGAGATGGTTTAGCTCCTGAAAGAACGTTTTCAACTTTTGGTGCGACTCATGCTGTAATAAGTGCCACTCCAAATCAGCCCAAACATTCCACTCACTCCATTGCCCAAACTCCATGCTCATAAACATGGTTTTCTTACCTGGGTGAGCGAACATATAAGCAAACAAACAACGGACATTAGCTAACTTCTGCCATGTATCCCCTGGCATTTTGCCGATGATATTGCTCTTACCATGCACCACTTCATCGTGTGACAGAGCCAGCATGAAGTTCTCGCTGTGGTTATACCACATACTAAAAGTGATATTATTTTGGTGAAACTGGCGGAACCAAGGGTCCATGCTGAAGTAGTCCAGCATATCGTGCATCCAGCCCATATCCCACTTCAAGTTAAAGCCCAATCCACCTGTATAAGTAGGCCAAGATACCATTGGCCAAGAAGTGGATTCTTCAGCAATTGAAAGAACGCCAGGGAAATAACTGAAGATAGTGTGATTCGTCTGACGTAGAAAATCTGCTGCTTCTAGATTTTCTCTACCACCATATTGATTAGGCAACCATTCGCCTGGTTCGCGGCAATAGTCATTGTAGAGCATCGAGGCGACGGCATCGACACGAATACCATCGATGTGATACTTGTCAAACCAAAACAGGGCGTTTGCTACTAGGAAATTCCTAACTTCGTGGCGATTGTAGTTGAACACCAAAGTACCCCACTCTTTGTGTTCACCTTTGCGGGGATCAGAGTGTTCGTACAAGTGGCTACCATCGAAGAAAGCTAAGCCATGTCCATCTTTGGGGAAGTGACCAGGAACCCAATCTACAATCACGCCGATGCCGTTTTCGTGACATTTGTCAACAAAATACATGAAATCTTCGGGGCTACCAAAACGCGAAGTAGGAGCGAAGTACCCAGTTACCTGATAACCCCAAGAGCCATCAAAGGGATGCTCTGCAATGGGTAACAGTTCCAGATGGGTATATCCTAATTCTTTGGCATAGGGAATAAGTCTGTCTGCCAGTTCTCGGTAGGTGAGGAAGCGTGCACCCGGTTTCAGTTCTGAGACGGTAACTACAGGGGCGGTTTCACCATTGGCAAGTTTAGCTGGTTCTGCACTAGAAGCGTGTAACCAAGAGCCTAAATGTACTTCGTAAACTGAGACTGGTTGAGCGAGTGGGTCGGTGTGACGTCGCTTTTCCATCCACTCTTGGTCACTCCAACTATAAGCATTTAAATCAGCGACAATGGATGCAGTTTTTGGGCGAGGCTCCTGCTGAAAACCAAAAGGATCGGATTTTTCGTAAATGTGTCCTTCAAAATTTTTAATTTCATATTTGTAAGACTCTCCCACCCCTATTTCGGGAATAAACAATTCCCAGACCCCGGTGGAGCCTTTACGCATCTGGTGCTTACGCCCGTCCCAGAGGTTAAAATCTCCCAATAATGAAACATTACGGGCATTGGGTGCCCAAACGGCAAAATAAACGCCTTTGATGCCCTCTATTTCTGTAGGGTGTGCTCCCAATTTTTCGTAAATCCGGTGATGATTGCCTTCGCTAAACAAATGTAAGTCAAACTCCGTCAGGTTGGGAGAACGAAAAGCGTAAGGATCATACATGACACGCTCATGTTCTCCTTCTTGAATGCGTAACTGGTAGTTTGCCAGTTCTGCTGTTTCAATGGTGCATTCAAAAAAGTGAGGATTATGCACTGTTTGCATTGGGTATTCTTTCCGTTGTTCGGGAAAGACTACCCAGGCTGCACTCGCATTTGGTAGGTAGGCTCGCACAGCCCAGACAGTTTTGCCATTTTGTTCTATGGGGTGAGAACCTAGTATTTCAAAGGGATCGTGATGCTGATTCCAAACTATACGGTTAACCTGTTCAGGGGCGATGGTGGTCATGGACATGAAGCTACCTACGTGAAATAACGTGATTGACTAAATGTGCTTTTTTAAGCAGGACTTACGCAAAGTTATGAAAAAACAAACTGCAAAGAACTTAAAAGATACAAAGTAATAGGAGTTTAAGAAAGTTCTTGCGTAAGTCCTATTAATATCTATATATATTCTTTACATTTATTTGCAATTTTGTTGCCACCGTTATCCTACCTCAGAATGCGTCCTGATTCGGTGAGGGGGAATAAGAGGGAGCGAGGGGAAGGGGAGCAGGGGGAGAATAAATACTGTCTCTTATCTTTTGACCTTTGACCTTTGACTTTTGACTCTTGTACAGACGTGATTAATCGCGTCTCTACTCTTGACTTTTGTACAGACGCGATTAATCGCGTCTCTACTCTTGACCTTTGACTCAGCACTTTTTCATTAAAATTGCCTGCTGACTAATTTGTCAAAAATTTAAAAAAGGAAAAAGCTGAAGCAACGTTTTACGTATACGAAGCAAGAAAACCTGTTCTCGGATTTTTGGAGTTAGTTTTGGTGGCGGGGCCTTTTGCAACTGCGCTTGTAATTCTATGTATTCGGCAGCAGTTAAGGGTTTACCATCAATAGGCGATCGCGCTTCTATAATAATCTGTGTTCGCAATATTTCTTCCGGCGTATCTTCTGGTGGCGGTAATGCTATCACCGCTGCTCCCCAATGGCTATTTAACCCCATCAAGGTAGCAATACTCACTGATAATACCAAAAATTTTATTGACTTTCTCAGTTTCACTCTCTGTATCTCCCCCTCTTAGCACTCAGAGTTTGGTGATTCAGCTATCCAACCAATGTTCTAACATCTACATGAGAAAACAAGCCTAGGGTAGAGAAGCGCTTTGTAGTCTAGACATTGCTTTTGGTTGTTCCTCAATTTCGGGTGATAAAACTGGCAAAATCGTCAAAGGAGAGATTCGGATTTTCGCTTTTGTGAATAATTTCCTTCTAACCCAGAGTTAGGCTGGCTTTGCGCCAATAAATAAAATCTACTAAATCGCAGTAGCAATTATATTGCTACTCTATCAGCTTCCCGAAAAAAAACGTGGCGACAAAATTATTATATAGCAGGAGGCAGCTATGCAGGAGGTAAGAGCATTACTATTTCTGATATTCGCGCTTGTCATTATGTCCTAATCTATATGCTCTTGGCTATATATGAGTAAAGCGATCGCTAGCTTTACTCATATTAGTGGCTACACATCCTCTAATAAAAATCTGGCAAGTCAATCAAGATTACCAAGCCACTTAATCCCAATATGGAACGGACTACAGGGAATGCTCAAGAGAAATTGCCAGCGCGATCGCAATAATTTTTTGCACTCTCGAAACTAAATAATCTACACCCAAGAAAGTGCCTTGCCCACAAAATTCCTGATGTTTTTAGGACTCAACTTTCTCAATCATGAAAGAAGGTTCTGTCAGGCGATAATTTTCAGACAGACACTTGGTTAAGGCAGAAACTTTCCTCACCAGTGTCGTCTACTTGCCGTCCTACTTAGACTGGTATTTTAGCAAGCTCCAGGCTTTTATCGACCAACACAAAAAAGATACTGGTATTTTCGCCTGACCCTAATTCATTTAAGCCATTTAGTAAACAGCGCGGTCACAAACCCGTATGTGGCTGTGATTGTGACTAGAGTTTAGGGTCTCTTAGTAGGTGTAGCCGCTGGTGTAACAGCAGGTGTAATAGTAGCAGCAGGGGTAGACCCAGTATCTGCTGGTTCACCTCCTGGTGTAGCAGCTGGAGTGGCAGTAGTACCACCAGGTTCATTACCAGCTTCACAAGCTCCGAGAACTGTGGTCAGACCTAAGATTAGAACCAAACCAAAGATTTTTGTTTTCATAACTCCTCTTTCACCAATTGTGGCTAGAACAACTTTTCGCCTGTTGAATACGATACCGTATTTATTGCTTTTTTTTAAATGCTGTCAGATTACATACTTAAAAACAATCCTTTAAGATTATTTCATACAGCAATCTGATTAGCTTCTCTTAACTTACGAGCAAGGTAAATTAATCAGCGAACGGAAATGACCAAATTTGCTAGCAAACCGAGCTATCATACCAAAAATTTTTATTTTTTCCCAGAGTCTTGCACCTTGCCACCCCGCATTGCCATACTATTGCCATAATTTACATGCAATACATCTGTCTGGTTGTTGCCTGCAATCAGCAAGCAGTAACCAGACAGAGGATGCAAATATTGGTGCAGCTACCTATCACAACAGTTAAAAAGGTGTAGGGTGTTATGTGTGCTGATTGCACAGAAGGTAATCTTAACCTTAGCAAGAACAAACAATTAATCAAAAATACAGTATTTCCAATCTGAAAAAAGTTATGGTTGTTGCTCGTAAATCAGCTGTTTCTGCAAAAGGTACTTGGTTTCAACGACATTTTACTTTTCCTTTAAGGAAGCGACGCTCCGCTCGTCTGGGGTTAGCGACGCCAAACGTTTCTACACTTGCTGCTCAAGCTGCACCAGTAGCCTCTAAAAAACAACGGCGTTCCTCAAAAAATTTATCGGCTTCTTCCACAAATGAAGTAGTTATGCCCACATCGGCGAAAGAGTTGGGCAGACAACAAGTATCAAATCTTAATGGGCGTTCTAGTGCGATGCCCAAGAATCCGAGAGAGGATTTTCTTGGCGTTCCCGTAATGCCTAGTTCTAAATCAACACCTTTATGGCTGCTGCGCTTGTACGCCTTAAATGGTTATTTATCAGTTGTGACGTTTTTGTTTGTAGCAGCGACACTCGTAGTTTATGGCTGGACGGTATATACCCAAGAGCTTTGGAGTCAAGCATCCCGGAGAGTGGAAAAACTGCAACGTCATGAGCGGATGCTGACAACAACCAACGCGACGCTGAAAAACAAAATGGCTGAGGAAGCAGAAGGGCAAACAGCAGGACTAATATCGCCAACTCCTGAAGGGACTATTTTCTTGCCTGTAGCACCTCAAAGTCCTAACCCGGCGTCGCCTACCACAACTCCAAATTCCGAAACGCAAAAGCAAACCCTCTCGCCGCTGGGATATTAAGGTCAAGGGTAGAGACGCGATTAATCGCGTCTCTACAAGGGTCTTTGGACTCTATAAAGCAGTTTGCTAGTGAGTAGGGTAATGCAGAAGAATTTTCGGAATCCAGCCTTCACGAGGCGGCAGAAGCGTTCTAAACAAGGGTTGTCGGAGACACTTGCCTCTAATACCCAAGACCAAACACCCAATACTAAGCCCCGGCTGTTTATTGTATGGGGTGTATTAATGGCATCAGGCTTAGGTTTGGCAATCAATTTGTATCACCTGCAAATTGTCCAGGGATCAAAGTTAGCTCAGAAGGCGCGAAACCAGCAAATGGTGAATTTGCGACCTTTTATGCCACGTCGTCCAGTGGTCGATCGCAGTAATAATGTGTTGGCGATTGACCGTCCTGTGTATACTTTGTATGCCCATCCAAAACTGTTTGATAAGTCTAATGAAAAGATGGCAGAGCTACTTGCTCCAATCTTAAATAAAGACACGGCTGAGTTGGTGAAAACCTTTCAAGGCAAAAAAAGTGGGATCATACTTGCCCCGGCGCTGCCAGAAGAAATTATTGATCGTGTTACCTCATTGCGCTTAAATGGTCTGGAATTAGCTCAAAAATACTCCCGATTTTACCCACCAAACGATTTGGTTGCCGACGTGGTGGGCTATGTGAATATTGACCGTCGTGGTCAGGCAGGTGTGGAATATTCTCAAGAGAAGTTGCTAGAACGTTCTGTACAAACAGTGCGGCTTAGTCGGTCGGGTAACGGGGCACTGTTGCCAAATTATGCTCCCGAAGGTTTTCTGCATTTTGATGACTTGCGCCTGCAACTCACTATCGATAGCCGTCTGCAACGGGCTGCTCGCGCTGCTCTCAAACAACAGATGGAGAAGTTTGACGCTAAACGTGGGGCGGTAATTGTGATGGATGCGTCAGATGGTTCTTTACTCGCCCTTGTTTCTCAACCCACCTATAACCCCAATAAATACTCCACATCTGATATCTCACTGTTCAAAAACTGGACAGTGGCAGATCTTTATGAACCGGGATCGACTTTCAAACCTTTGAATGTAGCGATCGCACTAGAAAATGGTGTGATCAAACCAGATGATATGTTTAATGACCCTGGTTTGATTCGAGTAGGTGACCGGACAATTAAAAATGCTTTAAATAATGGTTACGGGCGAATCAACATTTCTCAAATTCTGCAACATTCTAGCAACATTGGCATGGTGCAAATTATCCAACGATTGCAGCCTTCGGTTTACTACAACTGGCTGGAACGTTTGGGGCTAGGACAAAAAGTTGATACAGATTTACCTTTTGAAGTCGGTGGTAGGCTTAAAAGTCAAGAACAATTTATTGCTTCGCCCATTGAACCAGCGACTACCTCCTTCGGTCAAGGCTTATCCATGACAGCGTTACAACTGGTGCAATTACACGGAGCTTTAGCTAATGGTGGGAAATTAGTCACACCTCACGTCGTGCAGGGGCTGATTGATAGCAAAGGGCAAATGCATTATGTACCCCCTCGCACCACACCACGCCAAATTTTCTCAGCTGCAACAGCCCACACGGTAGTAGGAATGATGGAAAGTGTGGTCTTAGAAGGCTCTGGCAAGGGGTCACAAATTCCGGGATATCGCATCGCTGGGAAGACCGGCACGGCTCAAAAGGCTAGCTCCTCTGGCGGCTACATTACTGGTGCTAGAATCACTAGCTTTGTCGGTATTTTGCCAGTGGAAGCTCCTCGCTATGTAGTGTTGGCGTTAGTGGATGAGCCAAAAGGAGAAAATGCCTATGGTTCTACTGTCGCCGCACCAATTGTTAAGGCTGTGATGGAAACGCTGATTCCTATTGAACAGATTCCGCCGAGTCAGGCGATAAATCAAGGGGCTGGGGATTAGGGCGTGTTTTCAAAGCCCTAAAGCCTGAGGCTACAAGGAACAAAGCCTGCCAAAGCAGACTCAAAATTTTGATTTTTCGTAGTCCGTGCAAGCGGAAAAAGTTCCTGTAGCCGCGCTCTTTAGGGTGACGGCAAGGCAAGAAAACACGCTCTAGGGGCAATGGGGATTGGGGATAAGGAGAATAAATACTCACTATTGGCTATTGACAAATGACCAATGACAAATGAAAAATGCCCCGTACCCTTGAATCTTATATTCTTTTTTTAGAGTTAATCTTTCTTAATCTTTCTTTATAACCAGGGAAAGAGGTAGAGAATGCTACGAGTATGGATATATAAGTATTAGAGGTGAAATCAATTTCACACCTTTACCAAGCTACCGAAGATTCCATGCAAAGCAATTTGGTTATGTCTCCTAGCGTAGAAACTGCGGGCAAGAGTACGCAAACACAAGAGAGAACGGCAACTGAGTACGACCGTGCAGAGCAGCAATTTATAGAACTGCTGGCAACGGAAGATTTGGATAATAAGCTGGATGATGTAGAAGTTGCAAAAGTTAGTCAGTTTGAACGTGTACTTTCTAAGGCAATTCGCGCGGCTTATCAAAACGGCTATGGTGACGAGCAGGCTCACCGTTTTCTCCAGCGAGTGCTTTATCGGATTAATCGGCTAAAGCTGTTTTGGTACGACGATTTGCATCATTATACCAATGAGCGATCGCTTTACTTGTACTCATGTCGTGACCAAATTGAGGCAGCTTGGCAAAAGTGGGAACTTGCACAAATTGATGTGGTTGCACTGCAACAATTAGATGTCAAACAAGCGTTAATTGAGCGGGCGTCTGCTGATTTAGATCCGCCGTTGTCGGGAGATAGTCGCTATATCCGCGAGGAAATGACCGAATCTGGCTATCGTCACTTACTAGCGATCGCTTCTTTTGATGGTTTAGTCGAAGGTAGTCGTCTTTCCCGCATTTTGGGTGGTACTGCCAATGAAGTGCAATGTACACTTGTGCGGGTACTCCTGGAAGAATATGGCAACGGTCGTTTATCTCGCAAGCACTCGACGTTTTTTGCCCAAATGCTGACTGAGTTCGGGATGAACACCGAACCAGAGGGATACTTTGATTTAGTGCCTTGGGAAGTTCTAGCTTGTGCAAATCATAATTTTTTGCTAACTGAGCGCAAACGTTATTTCTTACGTTACAGCGGTGGACTGACATATTTTGAAGTGGCTGGGCCTGCGGCTTATAGAAATTATCTCGCGGCGGCGCAACGATTGGAACTCTCAGACGCAGCAATGGGTTATTGGGAACTGCACATTAGGGAAGATGAACGCCACGGACGTTGGATGTTGGATGATGTGGCTTTGCCTTTAACAGATAGGTATCCCAATGAGGCGTGGGAATTGGTTCTTGGCTATGACCAGGAGAAACAAATGGGCGATCGCGCAGCTAAATCTGTAGTGCAATCAATACGCGAAGCTGAACAAACTGCCTTATTCATGTGATCAGTGAAAAAAACTAGAAATGGCAGGTTTTTTTATGGGGTTTTTGGCTTGGCATTTTTAAATCATTACTATTGCTAATTAACCAGCAACCCAATTTCTTTAGTAACAACTCGCTTACTAAAGAAACAGTTTTTTATTGCCTCAATACAAGGCAGCAAATAACCCTCTTTTACATTGATTATACATTATCGTTGAAGTGCAGTCAAATGAAAGATATCTTTTTTTGCCCTGAGGAATCTATTTTTTACTCCAACTGTTTAGAAAATCTTGTTTTGAGAAACTGTACAAATTCTGAGTCTATTGTTGAATTTGGTTCGGGAGATGGTAGCCCCGTGATTAATTCATTATTGAAAAACAAGTTTGATGGGGTAATACATGGATTTGAATTAAATCCTTCTGCATGGAAAGCTGCAAATTCAACAATTGATGAATATAATCTTGGCAATAAATACATAATCTCTAATTCGTGTTTGTTTAAATCTTCTAAACCCAAAGCCAAGTATCTTGTAGCAAATCCGCCATATCTTCCTGCTCCAGATCAAGATATTTATATGCCACTATTATTTGGAGGTACAGATGGAGCTACAGTTACCAACAAGCTCTTATCATTAGGTTACGAGAATGTTTTAGCATTGATCTCTAGCTTTTCTAATCCAAAAGGTACACTTAAACAAGCGAAAGAAAATGGCTATTGTGTGAGTAATTTTCTAATTTTACCTTTGGAATTTGGATACTACAGTTCTGAGCCAAAAGTAAAAAACCACATAGAAAGCTTACGAAAAAACAAAATGGCATTTTATTCTGGTAATTATTACTTTTTGGCTGGTGTGTTATTTAAAAATCGTCAAAAAGCTGCAATTGATTTATCTAATGAATTAGCTCAGGTGATGACAAGTTTATGAAAAAAGGTACGTAGGTAAAGCTGTTATACCAGGTTCAAAAATTTTTGCAAAAACTGGTTTATGGCTTACGCCCCAGTATGTACAAAGTAGTGAGATCGTCCCAAATTCCCTGCTTAGTTTGGAGTGTTTTTAGTTCCGCTTCAAATTCAACTTTGGCTTGTGCTAATTGGGCTGATGAAAGCTGCAAAAGTTTTTCAGATGGTTTAGAAGAGGTAGGGGAGGGATGTACAACTATTCCTTCCCACGTCTCTTGTTGTACCTTATCTAAACTAATATAACTACCATGCTGCTCAGTTTTGATTTCAATTGCTTCAAAGCCAGCATTTGCTAATAGATTTTGACACCTTTCAATTGAACCGATTCGATTGCTAGGCTCTAATGAAACCCCATACTTCTCCAACACATTCCGCAAAACCACATGTCCAATATATGCAGTCTCCGCAGGAGTATGAATGCCAATTCGCCCGCCAGGTTTTATAAATTGATACCAAAGGCGTAATGTAGCCTCTTTATTCTCGATCCAAGGAAACGTATTTGCACACAACACTCGATCAAACTCATTGACTGGAAAATTGAGTGCTTCAGCATCGGCTAGTTGAAACTCAACATTGCTTAAATGCAATGCTTCCATTTTATTTCTTGCTTGCTCAAGCATTTTAGAAGAAATATCTACACCAACAACCCGACCCTCATCCCCAACAATTTTAGCCGCTGCGATCGCCAGATGCCCTGTCCCTGTTCCAATATCCAAAACATAGTGTTTAGAACTGATTTGTGAATATTCAATCAGAGATTGACAAATCCGTAAATGCCACTCACTATCGTTGTATGTCTGACTTCTACGATTGTATAAATCCGCGATTCCTTGTTTGTAAGAATTCAAATCAAGTTGCTTAGTCATCAGTAAAACTCTTGAACATATGAAGAACAAATCATAAAGGGCTGGGTGCGATCGCATTAGCAAAAGTATATTAGCTAATTAGCTACTAGTCCGGCTCACCTCAAGGCAAGCTTGCACAAAGTCTTGAACAACGCTGTTTGAAGAGTCCCTTCGCCATGCCACAGCTAGCACACTTGGGCTAAGATCCTTAACTGGGCGGAAAGTTTGCCCCGACAGGGTATAAACCCGTGTGGTGCTTTCCGAGACTAAAGCTACTCCTTGACCATTAATCACTGCTTCCATCGCTTCATTAGTATTATTTACTTCTGCGCCAATGATCACCGGATGCCCACCACGCTCATCAATTGCTAGCCAGTGATCTCGCCATATACCAGTTTCAGCAGGCACTGTAATAAACGGTTCATTAACCAAATCTGCCATCTGCAAAACTTCACGCTGCGCTAATGGATGCTCGCAGGATAGAGCAACCCATCTTGGTTCAACTAGTAAGATTTCAGTAGATAGTTTTTCTTGCTTAGGCACTGGTAAACGTAATAGAGCAACGTCGGTATTTCCAGAGAGTAGCCCTGCGGTTGGGTCTGACAACTCAAAGAAACGTATGCTTACTTTCCAGCCTTGTCGTAGAGCTTGAAACCGCGCCAGAATAGATTTTGTTAATTCGCTGCCAATACTGGAAATGAACCCAACACGTAATGTCTGCATTTGGGTTGCTGCTACCTCCCGCACTGTCAATAAGGTAAACTGCCAGTCTTCAAGAAGTTGCTGAGCTAGAGGCAAAAGTGCTTCTCCAGCAGCAGTGAGTTTGACATCCCGACTACTGCGCCGCAGCAGTTCAATGCCCAACTCACGCTCTAGTTGGCGAATTTGCTTAGACAATGCTGGTTGAGAAATATATAATCTTTCGGCAGCACGGGTGAAGTTTAAATCTTCAGCCACAGCAACAAAGTAACGGAGCAAGCGCAAGTCAGCATTCATGCTGTTTGGTTATTTTTATCTATTCTATTTGGTTATAGCAGTATGTCTTGGACTTTTGAGAGAGTGTGCGATACAAACTGTAAATGAGCAATTTTATTGAATATTCGCCTCAAAACCTAGCTCTGTTAGGAAATTGTTTGTGCGATCGCCGAAGGCGGGGCTTTGCCCATCGCGCTCATAATCTAGAGGAAAAGCATTATGAAAATACGGACACTAAACAATAGTAGACTTAGGATTTAAACGAGCAGACCGGGGACAAACTGAGAGAAACTAAAACCCATTTCTTCTTTCCCCCCTGCCCCCCTGCCTACCCTGCCCCCCGGTCACTGAGCGGAGCCGTACTCCTGCGGAGAAGCAAGCTACGCGCAGCGTCTCGTAGAGAAGTGCTGCCCCTTGTTCCCTATTCCCTAACCAGTCGCAATCTTCTATTTATGTTTGTCAATACCTTCATCAGACGTCCAGTCTTGACGACCGTCTGCACATTCATCATTTTGCTGCTGGGAAGCATCTGTATTCCTATCCTTCCGATTTCTCAGCTACCAGACCTCGCTCCGGTGCAAATTACTGTTAGCTCCAACAACATTGGTGCCGATGCTCAAACAACCGAAAACACTGTTACCAATATTATTGAACGGCAAATTAATGGTGTTAAAAATGTATCTTACATATCTTCTAACACTGGCAATGATGGCTCCAGTAATATAACTGTATCTTTTCCAACTAGCACCAATAGTGATATTGCTCAAGTCAACGTTCAAAAGAAGGAAGCACTTGCTTCACCTCAATTGCCAGATACTGTTCAACGAACGGGTGTTACCGTTGAAACAGCATCAAGCAGCCTCCTTGTTGCCTATGGGTTCTACCCAGAGAATAATGAGTATGACAATCGCCTTTAATTTGACTCGGCTTTGTCAATTAAGATAAATGCGCCCATGCAGTTTCTTTAATCAGTTTTTTGGATTTGGTAAGTATGCTTCAGCGTCTCTTCTATTGAACCTACACGCTTAAACACTTTAATCAATTCATGAGCTTTTGTTTTTCGCTTCACCAGCATAACTTTTAAGGGTGTTAATAACTCAACGTCTGGATCTTCACCAAGGGCAACCTCGGCTGCTTGCAAAACCTGTGTGGCGATCGCTAAAATATCTTCGTTATCAAAGCCTTCTTTTGCAGAAAGTTGGTGCAAAGCTGCGTCGGGTATCGTTGCTCTACCCAGTAAAGTTTCGTCTAATACCAAACCTTTCAACAATGCCAACAATGCTGCATAAATAGAAAAGTCATCACAACTATCACAAGCCTTAAATTCGATACGACCCACTTCAGCCGAGATGCGGGCAATTTTTGTCAACGAAGGGACGCTATTAATTAGTTGTTCCTGTTTCTCGACGAAAACTAACGCCGCCGGTCTTTTTCCTGTTCTGACAAACGTCCTTACTGAAAGTCCTTCCCACAAACTCCCATGATAAAAAGGAGAACTATAACTAAAAGGAACAATATAAGGACTGTAATAAGTTAACTTTTTACTAATATCAATTACATGCTCAATAGACAAATCTGCTACAGAAATATTTAAATCTGGGCCGTATGTCACCATGTAGATGTTGGCAGTTTGTTCGTCAGGATAAGCCTGTAGCTGTCTGATTTCATAATCGTTTAATGGGGGTTGAGGTTCAAAAACCTGTTTGTAAGGATTAAAACTAAGTAAAACTGGTGAGAAACCAAAGCTAGCAGCAACCTCACGTAGCAAGCAAAAACTTTCTGATAATTCACTAATAGCGCCTTGAATATTAGAGTGTATGGTTGTTCTAATTTCGATGCCTTTAGGTAGGCAGTCAATTACTTTGTCAGAATCCGCAAACCGCTCAAATCCTTCAATGTACCATCTTTTTTGCTTAATACCAGCGTCCCCAACGCGCAGTTGAGGATAGTCACTGGGGTATGTGGGTAACCTTTCGATAATTTGATTAAACTCAGTAAACTTCGTACAGGAAAAGTCAGCAAACTTTCCTTCTTTGTTAAGGAAAGCAACTTCATGCTCAATACCAAAGAAAAACATTTTTATACCCTAATTACAATTATTTAAGAGCAACTTACTTTAACTAATGCCAATTGTTACGTAAGCATTATCATATATGAGATTTTTTAGCAATAGCAAATGTATCTCAATCATTATCGAAAGCTACTTTGAATATCTGCTATGGGGTATGGTTTGACGTTCTAAGAGGATGTTTGAAAAGTTTTGGGCGAATTATATTCGCTAAGGTAAGTAATAAATTAGACTTTTAAAACAACTTCTAAGCTTTCTAAGCTTCTAAGGTAATCATTAGCGATTCTTGAATGATACCGACATTAGCTTTGATTTAACTCATGACTTTAAATAGAAAAAATTCTTAAGACTACTCCAAACGAATTTTACTTCAAGACAAACGGTTGCAATTTAGAAAATTCTCTGGTTTACGCCATTATGGCGAGGCGTAGGCTTAGCCCGTCGTAGACATCGCTTCACTGTTAAAAGTCACACAGAGAGACAGGAAACTGTACAAAGACTAATGTTAATTATTTCCTTGATCATTCAGCAAAAAACAAATCTTTAAAGCCTTTAAGTAAACTGTGTAACAGTTTAGCAACCTTAAACGTAGCTTAGTATTGATTGAGGAAAGCTTGAGACGTGAGTTTATGATAAGTGCCGTTCAATCCCCATACAGCAGCGAACAAATTGCCGTTTGGTTGCGTGGACTGCTTACCATTGCTTGGGCTGATGGTAATTTCGACGCCCAAGAACAGCAATTAATTGCCAGCATCACTAATGACGAATTAGCTCCTGGTATTAATTTCGAGTCACTAGAGGTAATCACGCCAGAGGAATTAGCCGCAGTATTGGGTAAAGGTACGCCAGCAGCGGAGAATTTTCTACGTACAGCCGTGATGGTAGCGATCGCAGATGGTACTTATTCTCCCAGCGAAGACAAGGTTTTACAACAGTTGTGCCAAGCCTTAGAACAGCCTGAGAATGTATTAGAAGCCCTTCGCCACACTCTAGAACACCCACAGCAAATTACCTCCACAACTGGGCTGACAAAGCGTCAAGTTAATGCGCTACACCCCCTGCGTCAATGGCTGGACGGGTTAGATATCCAAGATCCGCGAGTTGCCCGCTTTTTGTGCAAAATGATTCCTTCCCAGTGTCCCTTTGAGCGGGATGTCAAACTGTTTGGACGTAAGATTGTTCATATTCCGCCGATGTGTAAGATTAACCCGCTGTATGAGCAATTGGTAGCTCTACGTTTCCGCGCCCTCTCATATCTAGCAGATGAATGCGGTGAAGACATTTCACCATATATCTGAGTCCTGAGTCCTGAGTCCTGAGTCATGAGTAAAGAATCCTCCCCCTGCTCCCCTGCCCCTCGTGAGGAGTTACAAGTAAAGAGTGAGGAATGAATAGTTAATTAAAACTTATAATTTATAACTCACCACTCATAACTCAGGACTCTAAAACTATGCAATTTATCGACCAATCAGTAATTGAAGTTGAAGCTGGCAAGGGTGGCGATGGGATTGTTGCCTTCCGCCGCGAGAAGTATGTACCAGCTGGTGGCCCCTCAGGTGGTAATGGTGGCCGAGGCGGTTCAGTAATTTTCGTTGCTGTAGAAAACCTGCAAACCTTGTTGGACTTTAGATACAATCATCTTTTCAAAGCACAAAACGGTGCTCGTGGCGGGCCAAATAACTGCACCGGAGCAGCAGGAAAGGATTTAATCGTCGAAGTTCCCTGCGGTACTACTATTTATGATGCGGGAACAGGTGCTTTACTAGCGGATTTAATCGAACCTAGACAACAATTTCGGGTTGCTGAAGGCGGTAAAGGCGGATTAGGAAATCAGCATTTCTTAAGTAACCGTAACCGCGCCCCAGAATATGCTCTCCCCGGACTACCAGGAGAAATGAAGGTGCTGCGTTTGGAGTTGAAACTTTTGGCGCAAGTGGGCATTATTGGATTGCCAAATGCAGGAAAATCCACTTTAATTTCATCTTTGTCAGCTGCACGCCCAAAAATTGCTGATTACCCCTTCACCACCCTCATACCGAATTTAGGTGTAGTGCGGAAACCCACTGGCGATGGTACGGTTTTCGCTGATATTCCTGGGCTGATTGAGGGAGCCGCTCAAGGGGCGGGGCTAGGACACGATTTCTTGCGCCACATCGAGCGCACGCGGGTGCTGCTGCACCTAATTGATGCGACTAGTGATGATGTGGTGCGTGACTACAAGACAATTCAGCAAGAATTACAAGCATATGGACGAGGTTTAGAAAAGCGATCGCAAATTTTGGCGCTGAACAAAATTGACGCAGTTGATAGGGAAACAGTAGATTTGGAGGCGCTGGCTACCCAACTTAATCACCTCTCTTACGCCCCGGTTTTCATAATTTCAGCGGTGACTCGTACTGGGTTAGAGCCGATGTTACAGGAAATTTGGCGAGTTCTCGATGAACTCAATGCTGTTGAAGAAGTAGAGGTGTTGAGGTGATTGACTAAAGTAACAAAAATCCGTTGACTGACTCAAACTGTAAGGCTGGGTTTTATATTAATTCAGCTATCTAGCTAGCTTGAAGGTTCCAGTATCTCTGGAACTTCTCGGCGTTCAGCAAAAATGAAAGCTCTCAAAAAGCTGCTGAAAAATCCAAGCAACTTCTAGAAATTGCTAAAACAGGAGTAGAGAAAGCAATAGAAACCGAAGCTATCATAACAGCTTGTGGCATTTAATATTAATCATCTGCATAAATAAACCAATATAAGATAAGGTCGATATTATGACTGCGAAAGAACAATTAATTCGAGAAATTGAGCAAGCACCAGAGAATTTAATACAAGAGTTATTAGATTTTTTACTGTTTGCTAAAGCCAGACGAAATCAACAAAATACTGAATCTGACTCTGCTAGTAAATTAGCAGAACCAAGTAAAGCCCAACTTCAGCACAAGAGTAAACCAATTTGGGAAATTTTTGAAGATTTTACCAACGAATTACCGGAAGAAGTTATCGCCCAACTACCGACAGATGGAGCAGCACAACTTGACCATTATCTCTACGGTAAACCAAAACAAGACGAATCATGAAAACGCTTTTTGCAGATACATTTTACTGGGCTGCTTTATTGAATCCCAGAGATGAATGGTATTCAACCGTAAAAAGCTTTAACAAAAATCTTGTGGAAGTCCGTCTCATTCATTACAACAGATGAAGTATTAACCCATGACAAGCACTTTACCCAAGAAGGTTTCACTATATTGTTTGAATGAACCTCAAAATTTGCCCTATCAATCTTTTTTAGATTTCATTGATGAAATTAACATCCAAATTTATTTATAAAAATGAGTAAAACTTCCAAGTGATATGTCAAGAAATTTGGATCACTATTTATATGGCTCACCCCAAAGTGGAGAATGATTATGCAATTACAAGAACAACGCTACTATTCACCTGAAGAATACCTAGAAATAGAAGTTAATTCAGAGGAACGCCATGAATATATTGATGGACAAATTATCCTAATGACAGGCGGAACACCGAATCACAACCAAATTGCTGGCAACTTTTATACTTCACTAAATTTTGCTCTCAAGCGTCAACCGTATCAGGTTTTTATCACAGATCAGCGTTTGTGGATTCCTAACAGGCGAATTCACACTTATCCCGATGTGATGGTGGTGAAAACTCCCTTGGAGTATCAAGAAGGAAGACGAGATACTCTGATTAATCCAGTATTTATTACTGAGGTTTTATCAAAATCCACTAAAAGTTATGATAGAGATGAAAAGTTTGCTGCTTATCGGACAATACCAAGCTTTCAGGAATATATTCTGATTGACCAGTACAAAATGCATGTTGAACAATACTTCAAAACAGATAATAATAGATGGATATTTTCTGAATATGAAGATGGGGACATAAGTTTGAATCTAGCTTCTGTTCCTTGCCAAGTTTTGTTGGCAGATATTTACGATAAAGTGGATTTTAATGTAGAAGAGTAGGATGAAAGTAGCTCAAGCAGAGACGCAGAGTTTAGACTTTGATAAACCAGCGTTGGCGATACATGAATATGCCAACTGCAAACCAGAATAATACAGTAACTAGGGCAAACAACAGGGAACCATTCAGCACACCCGCCCACGATGCGAAAATATTATGATAAATCCAATTGAAGGTGCTAGGAGCGTTTTCGCTGCTGCCAATATGGGTTTTGACTAATATTTTAATCAACAAAACAGATGCCACAAAAAGTGCGATCGCATTTAAGCCCATAATTTCAAAGGGTTTACTCCAGCGACGTATCAGCCGCACTTCGATGAGTTCATAACAAGCCGCTAGCAAAAGTAACGCCCAACCGCTAGTAAAGACGACATAAGAACTTGTCCACAGCTTCTTGTTCATGGGGAATGTCCACCCCCACACCCAACCAATAATTATGCAACCAATGCCAAATAATACTAACCCTACACTCATGCGCGATTGTACTGGCTGGCTGCGTATCCATTTTCCAGTAAAGTAACCAGTGAGGACACTAACGATAGCAGGAATAGTGCTGAAAAGTCCCTCTGGATCTCCCAGATTTTTGAAACCATCGCCGGGATACAGATGCGCTTTGGGTATAATCAAGCGGTCAATATAAGCACCGAAGTTACCTTCCCGTGTGAGAACGCCAGCCCCATAATCGGGTACTGGTACATATATCATCGTTAACCAGTAGCCGATGAGCAGCACTGCTGCTAGTAGCCATTGTCCTTTGCGTGGCAAGTTTAGAACTGCTAGGGAAGCTAGGAGGTAGGTAATGCTGATGCGTTGCAATACCCCCATAATTCGGATATTACCCAAGTCGAAAGTCCAAACACCCTTATTCCAAAAGCCATTTAGCAGCAACCCCAAGGCAAAGAGAATGGCAGCGCGACGTAAGATGCGCCAGTAAACTGCTGAGGTAGGTTTGTTGGTTTCGGTGTACTTTGACAAGGAGAATGTCATTGCCACACCGATAATAAACAGAAAGAAGGGAAATACCAAATCTGCTGGTGTGCAGCCGTTCCAGTCGGCGTGAGCTAAGGGAGGATATATGTCATCTGCAACTCCCGCCATGTTGACGAGAATCATCCCAGCGATGGTAATGCCACGAAAAACATCAAGTGAGGTAAGGCGCATAGATGGAATTTTATATTCGAGAATTTCACACTACCTCGCCCTATGCAAGTAATCAAGTAAAATTTATAGACTTGGAAACAAGTTAAAATTTTGTTGTAATTAGGGGATGTCTGCAAAGCACGGGTGGATCGAAGAATACTCTAAATAATCTTCGCTTAATTGTCCAACCGCTCTTTCTATTTTGGTTGATTTATCACTGACTATATATTTTTATCAATTCCGATTTATTGCTTGGATTAAATAACCTAATTAATGCAATGAATCAATTTAAACCATTTTATTATTCTGGATAATTTACTTTATTTACTACTTGTTTAATTCGGAAAGTGACAGAAGAGGGATATCTACTGGCTCACTCCCCCAACCAACGATTGCTGATTTTTTGAGATGGCGCTAGTTATCACCATTCCAATGAAGTTCGAGGTTTCTTGGATGAGGTAAATCTCGGTCTGCCAGCCGAGCAATGGAAAATACATTGCGTTCGCTTTGCTCCCAATTGTCCAGAACAAAACCAATCGTTCGCATGGCGTCTTTGCCAGGAGAGTCTCAATCGGCATAAGGTTGTGGGTCGAGAATCTCTATATCCCCAGGCGATACTTGCCTAACTCCACCAGTTGGATATAAGTCTTCAGAATTGAGAATTTCAACAATTATTTTAGAACCCTTACTACCCAATTGATATCCACCAAAAACTGCAAATTCACCTGTACTTTTGATTCTTAAAATTAATTTGTAAACTTGCCCTGAAGGGTTAACAGCTTTGTACTCTCCACCTAACATTTCTTTTTCCTTATTCAAAAGATTTTTCAGCAATCTTGCAGCCTGCTCATTACCCTTTGGTAGGAATTTGGGCAACCAGTATGAAGCCTTAGCTACTTGCTGAGGCTGTTGTGATAATTTGTTAGATAGGATGGCTATGATGCGCCGGAAGCCAATACGTGGGAGTAAATACTTTAGCCAAAGTTCTATTTCACTCGCATTTGCTTTCTCTAGTCCTCGCTCTAGAAGAAGCTCAAAGTATTTTTTGTTTTTCAGTACGGCATTAGCAAACTTTAAACCAATAAGAGAATCTCGATCTAAAAGGGCGTTTATCTCATCGAACTGATCTGACTCCGGTAAACTCATCAGCCTCCGTTGTAAAGCTTTATGGTCTTCAAAATCTTTATCAGTAATAAATCGGCTAGTCATATTATCTTTCCTATTAATATCTTATGACGTTTCTCTTCCGACTTAAGTACACCTGATGTCACCAAATCTAATCTTCTATGTTGGCGGAGGGTATTCTGTTTTAATGATTATTCAGGGTTGGAAATTACACTGATTAGGCTTTTGAATTGACCCGGCTCAAAAAGTTCTTCAGGTAAACCTGCGTTGCTCATCAACTCAGGGGTCGTTCGATAATGTCCAGATTCATTAGTCCACTTGCGAAGAATGCCTCGGTTAGTACGTCCTGAAAAGTAAAGCCGACCAGCGTAGTCTACATCCTTTCCCATTGCTAAATCTACATGACCAATTGGTCTGCCTCTAACCCTAGCACTGGCTCTACAAATGAACAATTGTCCCTCTAGAGTGACAAAATTATACACTCCTGATGCAGTGCGTTCTTCGCGTTTGTATCTAACCTCTCGCCATTTTCCTGACTTGAAAACCAGCTGCGATCTTTGGATGATTCTTGGCAAGTCCTCCGGGAACAGGTTAGAGAACTTCCTCAATACCAAAGCTCCTTACAGTTTGCTACGCTGCCATCTATGCCGTAATGACACGGTTTATGTTACGTCGTCTTGCCGCCTAAAAATTTACTTTATAAATGGTTTCTTACCAATTCTGGAATTTGAGAAGGACGTTCAGCTACTGGGACTTGTGCTTCTTTCAAAGCAGCTAATTTACTTTGAGCTGTGCCGAAGTTAGAATCGCGTCCTATCACCGTTGCTAAAGTTCCAGTTTGACGCCAACTTTTTCCGGGTGGTGCTTGTCTACCAGCAATGTAGGCAATTACTGGTTTATCAATTGCTTCACTAATGTACCGCGCCGCAGCTTCTTCACTACCACCACCAGGTTGACCGACTAAAACGATCGCCTCTGTAGTTTCATCCTCATCAAGAATTTGCAGCCATTGGAGAAACGATGAACCGACGATCGCATCACTACCAATACTGACACTAATCGACTGCCCTAAACCAGCTTTGGTCAATTCGTAGGCAACTTCATAGGTGAGGGTGCTGCTGCGACTGACGATCCCCACTGGCCCAGGAGTATAAAATTCACTAGGGTGAGTTCCTAAAAGAATTTTCCCTGGCACAATGATCCCAGGACTATTTGGCCCGACTACAAGGGTTTCACACGCCTCGGCTTTACGAAGTAATTGCACCATATCTAAAGGTGGCACGCCAGCAGTAATAATAATGATCTGGCGGATGTTAGATGCGATCGCTTCCAATGCTGCATCCAATACTTGGAAAGGGTGTACACAAAGAATTGTTGTGTCAATTGATCCAAATTCTGCTATCACTTCCTCCACCAAGTCAAATACTGGCAGATCGTTTAGTTGCTGTCCACCACATCCGGGATTGACACCAGCTACCAAATTCGTACCATAAGCTTTCATTTGAGCAATATGAGTTCCTGATATGAATTCACAAAAGCCTTGGATTAACACTTTGCTGTCTGGCGTTAAGTTCATAAAAAAAAAGTATGGTAAGTTTGACAACCCAGTGACTTGAGTCGCTGGGAAGAAAACAACACATGTCTAGTGTCTTATTGATTCAATTCTTACTAAGATTACCTATTTTTGACGTCAAACTCAAAAACTTATGTTTTGGGATAAAAATTAATTTTTGAATTTGAGCATAATTACAGCCACTACTTCTTAGAAGCCGTTGACTTAGCAAGACGAATTGCTTTTTCTACCGCCTCATCTAAATTTTCTACTACTATCAGCGTATCGCTGTAGGTTTTGAGTGTTGCTAAATATTTTCTAGCCGGATCGAACTCAGAACCGGCAAGACGGATAACCAAGGGTGGAAAATGAAATTCTCGTCGGCTTTTACTGCCATTTGAACGTGCAACTTGTGATTGGAGTTCGTTGTTGTCTTGCTGCACAAATTTGGCTATAACTTCAGTCACTTCCTCAGATTGAGGAATGTTACCCAAGAAATTAATTAGTATCACTTGAATGCTTTTATCAGCCGCCAGGATTTTCAGACCTGTCTCTAGGCGATCGCGAAAGGTAGTTGGTGCTGTATCTGTGAGGAAAGCATGACGTAAATTCAAACAAACACCAGGTTTACCTCCAGCATTGGCGACTAAATCCAAAGTTGCCATCACCGAACCAGTACCGTTACCCAAAATACCAATTTTACCGTGCATTTCTACACCATCCCAATCGCCCAAAATACCATTTATCTCAGTACTGGTATGACGGCTAATGATTTTCGCCGCCATTTCGGCGAGATCTGGATGACGTTTGAACGCCCGTTCGTTGACCCTGACTTTACCATTTAAAGCCATAACTTGACCAGTTGCACTGACTGCCAAGGGATTAATTTCTACTAAATCTAAGTCTTTTTGTACAAATAACTGGTACATCTTCTCCACAACGCTGCTTACCGATTGCATTAGCGTCCCTTGCAAGCCCATTTTTAAAGCCAGTCGTCGGGCATAAAATGGGGAAAATTCCTGTTCTACGACGACATGTAGCATTTTTTCTCCAGCCGATTCCCAATCGATGTTTGCTTCTTTGCAACCTAAAAGTACTGGTCGGCAAACAGCAGTATCTAAAACCACTGCTAGATAAAATTCCTGGTTGGCGTCGTATTGAGATTCTGCTAGCAAAACTTCCGGCAATTCACCCCAAATAGATAAATTGAAAATACTTTGTGCGGCGGCGATCGCATCGATTGTCGTTTCCGCAAACCTGACTCCACCAGCTTTTGCCCGTTCCGCCCCATGTACTTGAGATTTTAGTACAATCGGAAACCTGATTTTTAAACGTTTCAAATCTGTGGGATGGTCAATTCTTTGGGAGGGCAATACAGGAATGCCTATCTTCCCAAACCATTCTTTAACTTGGTACTCTAATAAATCCATTGACGCACCTTATATTGTCACTTTCAAAGTACTTATTTGCTTGGTGCTGTCTTCAATATTTGGCAGCACCTTAATTGCAGAATTAAGTTTTGGCTAACTATGAAAATTTATTTTTCATCGCTCAATTTTATCGAATTCAGCAGATGACGAAAATTAATTTCTATAACCAACCAATTTATGCTAAGTCAACAACACGTAATTAAACATCTCAGTAAATTTCCCAGCATAAGAGATAACTAGCATTTCTGTCAAAAACTTCTGACATAGCATTGTTTCCTTCACCCTTAGATAATTTTGTTACAAATGCTCTGCAACTAGGAGTTGAGGGGCATATAGCTACTATGAATTTAATTGTCACTAATAATGGAGTTAAAATTCTTAAAAATTTTATTATTCCCATTTTTTATTTGTAATTTCTACTTTTGGATAGATTGTTTAATTTCGCATCTACCAGAGTAAAAATGTATCGCTACGAACAATTACTGCTCTTTTGATTTTTGGTTAAAAGTTGGAATTTGTGTTACAAAGTTGGTCGTTCTGATTTTCAGGCTGTAGTTGGTTAAAACTGTGGATTTGTATTCAACAAACAAGAAAAGTTCATTTCCTACCCTCAAAGATCAGAAAAACTATATAGAAGATCAACGAGAAGCTCTATGAAAGTAGCAGTCCAGCAGGAAGATTTACAGCTGTTAGCCAAAACTTTGCAGGAACAATTGCTTCTAGAAATCCCATCGGTTGAAGTCTTCCAAGTTAAGTGTGGCGTCAACAAAGACGAGTTAATGATTTTAACGCAACATTCATCAGGTGCGATAGTAGACTCTCAGACAATTTTTGCAGTACTTGAGGAAGTACTCGAGTCCTTGGCATCCCATAGGGAGCAACGAGTGCAATGTTTCCTCCGGGTGTTTGGTGAAAAACTCCCTTATGCCAAACGTTTTCTAATGGTGGCGCAGGGGGGGGAGGGGGGGCTAGGGGCCCCCTCTGGGGTTGGGGGCTGTGGGGGAGCAGGGGGAGATAGGGAAGACAAGGGAGAAAATTCTACGTTGTCGGCCTTGTGCTTTCCGCCGCCTTCATTTTCTTTGACCTATTCGCCACCTATTCATGAGACTGAGGAGGAAGCTTTTAACCCGTTCTTAGGTGCGCCGGATTTGCCGCCTTCAAAGCCAGCACGTCAAGTTAAACCTATTCTGTTGGGTGCAGCCTTGGTGGGATTTGTAGTCTTAGGCGGTGGTGCTTACTTTCTGACTCGCCCTTGTGTGATGTCCAAGTGTAAGGAATTACAAATTGCTGAGCAACTAAAAATAGAATCGCTGCAACTGACGCGTCGCGCTCAGTCCGAAAATGAATTAGTCGCAGTCCAACAACAACTTGAGGCGGCCAGCATTGCCTTGAAACCGATTCCCCGTTGGTCGCCTCATTACCAAATATCAGAAAAATTACAAGCAAGTTTGTTGGGGCGGTCAGAGAAAATTAACCAGGTAGTCAAGGCTTTACAGGCGGCATCCTTAGCAGCACAAGAAATTCAAACTCCCGCAGATAGTCTAGAGGAATTACAAGCTAGACAAAATTTATGGCGACAAGCGATCGCGCCACTAGAGGCTGTAAGTCCCAATACTGAACTTTATGGACTAGTACAAGCTAAATTGCTGAATTATCGCGTCAAATTACATACTGTTAATCAACAGATACTCACTGAGGAAAAATGGCTAAAAAAACTCACAGCAGTAGAAGCTTTAGCTAATGCAGCTGCCAATCAGGAAGCCACTGCCAAATCCTTGAATGACTGGCAAAAGTTGCAGTCTACTTTGCAGGTAGTAGTTAATACTTTGAATGCTATTCCCCAGACAAGCTTAGGATATCAAGAAGCACAACAGCTGTTGGCAGACTATAAACCTAAATTAACAGCAGCACGCGATCGCACTACCAAAGAACAATTAGCTGCTAAAACCTACCAACAAGCCATTAACACTGCCATTCAAGCCAAAGTGTATGAGCAACAAAACCAATGGCAGGCAGCAGTTGCATACTGGGAGCAGGCTTTGCACGCTGCTCAACAGATTTCTCGTGACAGCTTTTACTACAGCCGGACTCAGCCGCTCATCGAACCCTATTCAGTTGCACTCAAACAAGCACAAGAAAAACTACAAGTCACTAGTAGTTTGCAACAAACTCGCACTGACGTAGATCAAACTTGTGTTAATGAAATTCAGATTTGCACCTTTAGCATAGATAACGAAGGAATAATTGTCCGGTTAACCCCTGAGTATGACCAAGTAAGGCAAAATAGCTTGGCTAATCCTGATTTTGAGAACTCAGCTACTTCTGTTGACGTTATCAATCACTTGCAAATCTTACGAGAAGCGCTAGCTGTAATTAGTGACAATGCCAACCTGCCCCTTTTTCTCTATGATTCCCAAGGTCAGGTAATTTATACGCGAGGAAATTTGATGTAGAGACGTTGCAATGCTTGATGTAGAGACGTTGCAATGCAACGTCTCTACAAAGGTTATCGGTCTTATCTCACTAACTGCGCGGCGGAATTGAAAAACTGACGACACAATCCCCTCGTAACTAAAAGTGTTGTCAACAAATTAGCGAAAGCAACCATGAACATAATCAAAATTTCGTAGGATACAGCATCTAGCGGTTTCACGCCTGCTAGCAACTGTCCGGTAGTAATTCCTGGTAATGCGACCATCCCTATGAGTATCATTTGATTGAGAGTGGGAATTAATCCGGCTCTGATGGCTTCTTTGCGGTATTGGCTAACTGCTTGCTGAGGCGTTGCGCCTAAACTCAAGTGGGTTTCTATTTCCATAGAAAAGGCGTTAATAGTGCTGACAAGACGTTCCCCAGCGATCGCAGCTGCGTTCATCGCATTACCCAAGACTATCCCTGCTAGGGGAATCACATACTGTGGTTCATACCATCTGTCTGGCTGAATGATCAAAAAGTTGGTGTAAAGCAGTGTTAAGGCGGTACTGATTAAAATTGCACCCCACACTAAAGGCAAGACGTGAGGAATTTTTTGAGTTATGCGATTTCGTGCGACAATCGCCGTAATTGTCAGCATTACTACTAAAATTGCCAAAACTGCCCAAGCATTGTCCAAAGCAAAAATGAAATCTAAAATGTATCCCAATACAAGTAGTTGTAGGATGGTTCTGCCGGTAGCAAGGGCTAAGTTCAACTCTAGTCCGATTTTTTCCCACGCAGATAAACCAATGGCGATCGCCATCAATCCCACAGCAATAACCAAATCCACGAAATCCAGCTTGATCAGATCCTGCATGGGTTCTCTATTTCCTGGTATTTTTTTTAAACAGCCCATACACCTGGAACTTTGATTCGAGGTATTGGATCTTGGTTGATATAGCAGTTACGACACAGATTAGGACATAAACTGATCATCAAACCTTGTCAAGAGACTTCCAAGGCTATTCCCTATACTTCGACTTCTTTACGAGACGCTATGCGTAGCTTGCTTCCCCGTAGGGGTACGCTCAGTACAAGTTCTTTATTCCCTGTTCCCTGCTATATATATCACCTTTTCTATCAGCAAATGGTAGCCTTCCCGTTATAAAATCTCAGCAAAATCCCTTATTGATGCGTAAATTGGGCGACAGTCTTTTTCAATCTTTTTGATTAACAATTCAATCAGCAAAAATTGACAGTCGAAGTGCATCCTTTATATCTTCCGATAAAATGAGAACTCATGATCCAAAGCGTAAATCCTATCCCTGCCTTTGATATCAAACAGCAATATACCACCATCGAAGCAGAAGTGAGTGCAGCTGTATTAGAGGTTCTGGCTTCTGGTCGTTATATTGGCGGTCCCTTGGTCGAAGGCTTTGAGCAACAGTTTGCCGCCTATCATGGTGTAACTGAATGTGTAGCTTGTAATTCTGGTACTGATGCGCTCTACTTAGCGTTACGAGTTTTGGAAATTGGTGCGGGTGATGAAGTGATTACAACACCTTTCACCTTTATTGCTACATCTGAAGTGATCAGTGCTGTGGGTGCAAAGCCAGTTTTCGTTGATATCGACGCTACTACGTTTAATTTAGATTTGTCACAAATAGCGGCAGCGATAACACCCAAAACTAAAGCAATTATCCCAGTTCATCTGTTCGGGCAACCTGTGGATATGACAGCGCTGATGGCGATCGCTCAGTCTCACAATTTATCTGTAATTGAAGATTGCGCTCAATCTACCGGAGCCAATTGGGGCGATCAAAAAGTAGGCAGCATTGGACATATTGGTTGTTTTAGTTTCTACCCAACCAAGAATCTTGGTGGTTGTGGTGATGGCGGGGCAATAACGACTAATGACCCAGCGATCGCTACTAAGCTACGAATATTACGGGATCATGGTAGTAAAGTTAGATATATCCACGAGGAAGTAGGTGTAAATAGCCGATTGGATGCTCTCCAAGCCGCTATTTTGCAGATTAAGCTACGTTATTTAGATATATGGAACGAGCGACGACGAGCGATCGCAGCTTATTACCACAAGTATCTGTGCCAAGTTCCTGGCATCATCCCCCCCGAAGAATTACCTGGCGGGATTGGCGTATGGAATCAATACACTATTCGCATATCCGGCGAGGGACGAAATGGTTCTAGCGCCAAATATCGGGATTGGGTGCGTAGTCAATTGCAAGAGCAGGGCGTGAGTTCAATGATTTATTACCCCCACCCTTTACATTTGCAGCCAGTTTATCAAAGTTTGGGCTATCAACCAGGGGAATTGCCAGTGGCAGAGCAAGCCTGCCATGAGGTTATAGCCTTGCCCATGTTCCCAGAACTGACAGAGCAACAGCAAGATCAGGTGATTTATGCCCTAAAGGATTGCCTGGCTGGATGAGGGCAGGAGGCAGGAGGCAGGAGGCAGGAGATAAGAGATAGTATTTGTATTTATTCTCCCCTGCCCCTCTGCCCCTCTGCTTTTTTCTAGGCGATCGCGTGGCTGTTAGCAGTCTCTAAGGCTTCGACTAAGCCACGCACAGCGGCAATCATTGCCACTTCGCTATTGAGTTGGTTGATGGCAGAACCGACACCAACACCAGCAGCACCAGCGGCGATCGCTAATGGTGCTGTGACGCCAGAAATGCCGGAAGCACACAATACTGGCACTGAGACTACACGGGAAATTTCATAAGCTGCTGCCAAGGTGGGGGCAGCTTTTTCAATTAATCCCAGAGTTCCAGGGTGAGATGGGTTGCTGCTGGTGCCGCCTTCGGTTTGGATGATGTCGGCTCCAGCTTTCACCAGTTCCTCTGCTAGCTGTACTTGTTTGTCTAGTTCCAGGATGTGGGGAACGGTGACAGATAAAGTGATTTCCGGGAGGAGAGCGCGGGTTTGGCGAGTCAGAGCTAGCACCTCAAGAGCCTCAAAGCGGCGTCCTTGAGCATAGAAAGCATCGAAATTCCCGATTTCAATCAAATCAGCACCAGCTGCCACAGCTTGCACAAATTTCTCTGGTTCTACTGCTGATACACAGATAGGTAATTTTATCAAGTTTTTAACTAGCTTGACTAAAGTGGGATCGGCAGCAATATCGACAAAAGTAGCACCGCCCAGTTCAGCAGCTTTGACAATAGTGGCGACGCGATCGGCGTCGAAGTTATTCAAACCGCTGATCACTTTTAGAACACGGCGGCTAGTAAATGCACGTTGGAGTGTAAAATTCATCGTCATGGTTCTTCTGTTTAAGCTACGAAAATTAGGTTTATTCTACCGTCCCTGTATTCAGTTTCCAGATTTTAAAAGTGCAGACGAAGCAAAAGGCTATCCTTTTATAACTATGGGGCAGGGGGCAGCACTTCGGTCACTGAGCGATTTATCCCGACTTGTAACTAGCTATTAAATTCAAAACAGCGCTACCTCATACCATAAAGTTCAGTAGATGGCTATGTAAGCTTCCCCGCTCTAAAGAGACGGGGCTTTCAGTAGCCCTGAGCTATCCGCGCTGAGATTACAGCACAAAGAACCCGAACCTCCAGGCAAGCTTACAGACTGCCCCAATAAAGAAATCATTTTT
>Ga0209906_100191_pt1 | contig 57982 bp, 53 predicted proteins | sample FECB24metaG_FD_188303 | JGI IMG/M metagenome (GOLD analysis project Ga0209906, IMG submission 188303) | Cyanobacterial communities from the Joint Genome Institute, California, USA from Joint Genome Institute, California, USA - FECB-24 metaG... ... | reverse complement strand
TTTGTCTATTGTGTTTCCCCATATCAATCAGGATGCGACGATGTTGTGAGCAATTTTGCTGTTTTGCCCCCAAGGCTTGTCTTAGACCCGCTGTTGCATAATTGGCTATTGGAAGATATTGGACGCGGCGATCGCACTACTAATACTCTGCTTGCCCCTGATACCACGCTAGCTAAAGCTCGCTGGATTGCTAAATCTCCTGGAATTATTGCTGGACTTCCACTCGCTGATCGGGTTTTTCACCTTTTGAATGATAAAGTGAGCTTTGCAGCTGTTGCAAATGAAGGTGCATGGTGTGAGCCAGGACAGGTAGTGGCGGAAATTCATGGTTCACTGGATGCACTGTTAATGGGGGAACGTGTTGCTCTCAACTTAGCTATGCGTTTGAGTGGGATTGCAACACTAACTAATATATATGTAGAGCAAATCGCTGATTTACCTGCTCACTTAGTCGATACGCGTAAAACTACACCAGGACTGAGACTTTTGGAAAAGTACGCGACTACTGTGGGAGGGGCAATTAATCATCGCATGGGACTGGATGATGCAGTGATGATTAAAGACAATCACATTGCGGCGGCTGGAGGAATTGCAGAAGCAATTACTCGCATTCGTTCTCGGATACCTTATCCCTTAACAATAGAAGTAGAGACGGAAACCTTAGAGCAGGTGAAAGAAGCCTTACAGCACAAAGCTGACATTATTATGTTGGACAATATGCCTCTGGAGATGATGGGGGAAGCGGTACAGTTGATTCGTCAGCAAGATAACCGAGTAAAGATTGAAGCTTCAGGGAATGTGACTTTGGAGACTATTCGCGCTGTAGCAGAGACTGGTGTTGACTATATTTCTAGCAGTGCACCGATTACTCAGTCGAAGTGGTTGGATTTGAGTATGAAGATTCCACTTTAAATAATAGCGCTCCGTAAAATCCTAAAATCTCGGATGGGTCAAGAAAACTTTTAATTTCACGTAATTATACAGGTGTATCTGTAATCAAAAATCGATTAAAGTTAGTTGAAAGATTTAAAAACATCTGTAAATAAGGGACGATAATTATATGTCTAGCAGCAATAAGGGTGAAACAATTGCATCAAATATTGCTCTTTCCTCATCGAAAATGGCTTTAACAGCATTTGAACATCATATTGAGGAAAAGCTCAATGAGAAAACAGAAAAACAAGAACCAGCGAACTCAAATTCCAAGAGCAAGCCCAATGCACCCAAATCCTTCTAAAATTCTTCGATTGTTCGCCGAAGTGCAGGATCGTTTATATGACGGCGACACTGTGAAGAATGCAATTAGTCAAATATCCAAGCATACAAAAGATAAAAGTATTATTAAAACTTGTCAAGCTATTTCTGACATTTTAGAGATAGACTTTGATAGCACGTTTGTTAAGGTTAATACAGAACTGCACTTTCAAGCAGTTTGCCGACTACAAAAGCATCAAAACTGGGTGATAAATAAATATAAAGAGAGCAAAAATTGTGTAAATGACCATAACTCAAAATGGTCTGATCCTTTACTGAAAATCATAGATACTCAGTTAGCAAGACTTTCGCAACTAATCATACTTTTAGATAGAGAACCTGATATATATGACAACAATGGTCAAATTATACGTCCAAATGATTTAGTTATATACCCATGCAAAGATCAGGAGGCTAGAGATTACGATCATTATGGTGTTGTAAGAGCTACCCCAAATGGTTATAGGGTTGCACACTTTTTTACAGGTGACACAGTGAAACCAGAAGGTAGAATTGTGGATGTGGGAATTGGGTATGTTCATTTTGCTTCCTACACACCAGATTGGATATTTAAAGAACGTGCAGAATCAGTTATGGATAGCCAAATTGAAGCTCGTATCCACGAATCAAGAGAGAAAATTCTTAATGCAAAAGATAAACTCTGGAATAAACTGAGCTATAACTGCGAACATTGGGCTAGAGAAATGATTTATGGTGAAGCAAGATCTACCCAAATTGATAATTTACGTAAGAAACAAGAGGTTTAGCACTACGTCGCATGAAAGAAACTAGTGGGATCACTCGTTTCTTTTCTGTTATTTATCTTTATAGATGAAAGGCTAATTGTGGTTAGGCTACGATGTGAAATAACAAGAGCGAGAGAAAAGCGATCGCTATGACTCTAACTCCAACAAAATGGACACTAGACGATTATCACCACATGATTGCGGCTGGTATCTTAGATGATCGGCGTGTGGAACTACTAAAGGGAGAAATTGTAGAAATGTCGCCGGAAGGAGAACCGCACGCCTATTTTAGTAGTGAAGCAGGGGAATATCTAATTAAATTGTTGGGCGATCGCGCCATGATTCGTTTAGATAAGCCAATTACCTTACCTAATGACTCTGAGCCTGAGCCTGACATTGCCATTGTGCAACGACTGGGGCGTGAATATCTAGAGCATCACCCTTATCCTGAAAATATTTTTTGGCTAATTGAATACTCAAATTCCAGTTTAGACAGGGATTTGGAGATAAAAAGTAAAATCTATGCTGAAGTTAACATTCCTGAATATTGGGTGGTTAACTTAAAGAAAAGGCAGCTGATAGTATTTCGTGAACCTCAAGATGGTGAATATTCATCAAAGTCTACGCTAAAGGACGGGACAATTTATCAAGTAGCATTTCTAGATTTGGCTGTATCAGTAGATGCAATTGGCAGTAGTTAAGTGAAGTATGCGATCGCACTACCCAATTTTCGGCATTGCTTAATCAGGATATGAAAAGCTCACGCAAAGGCGCAAAGTTTGAAAGAAAAGTTCATACGTTAATTCAGCACCACTCAATTTTCTAAATCTCCTCTGGGTTAATCTCCAAATCCCGTAACCTTTGCGCCAGTCGTTCTGCCCGTTGTTGTTCTTGTTGGGCGCGTTCCCTTTCCTGTTGTACTAATTTCTCTGGTGCAGGTAATTTGTGCCCGTCTTGGTCATACCAATATAACCATTCGCGTGTCCGCCCAAGGTAAACACCGCGTTCTCGCCCAATTGCTAACCCAATTTCTGGTATCCAAACCTGCGAGCCTGGTTGCAAAATATAGTCTCCATCAACTAAGCGATAAACTTCTAGAGGATCTCGCTTGCGCCGATATCTGCGACTGGGTACATAAATTGCGTAATAGTAAGATTCCTAATAGGGCATAGTCGAGTTTTTTCTTTTCGTATTCGCCACCATAGGTTTTAGAAACAACTTCTAGGGCAAAGATGGGAACAATACCATCTTCTTCCCATAGAACATAGCTTAAAAGTCCCTCTTCACCAATAAAGCGTTCTACACCTAAGCTGAGAAAGCCATCTGGTACTAGTGGGGGGTAGCTGGGAGCGTAATAAATACCCATGTCAACACCAAAAAACCAATCGGTGCGTAGACGCAAAGCGGTAAGCCAGCGCGGTCTTGGGGGTCTCCCCCATGAGCGACTGGCGCACCCGGAGGGCTTGTCGTTAGACATCGCTCCACGCTAAAGCTAAAATTGCATCTAATAAATTGGGGATCAAGTTTTGCAGTTCCTTATCCACTGGAGTATCGTCAGAGTCGGGCAGTTCTGCCGAGGATGGAAGACAGTCCAGTGGGTGGTAATGTACCATAATGGTCTTCACTGTAACTATGTGACTATATTTTAGGGCTAAAATAATCAAGCCTTAGACAATATCCAACAATCAGGCAGCCCATAGCCCCCTCAAACAGATAACATTTATATATGAACGCTACACAAGAACTACTAAAAGTAAAATTTGAGCAGGCTTTGGTGGCTGCTTTTGGCGCAGAATACGCTGGAGTAGATCCAATTTTGGTTCATGCTAGCAATCCTCAATTTGGGGATTATCAGGCGAATGTGGCTTTATCCCTAAGTAAAAAGTTAGGAAAGCAACCAAGGGCGATCGCTTCTATGATCGTTGAGAAACTAAATGTATCAGAAATCTGCGAAACACCGGAGATAGCTGGGCCGGGATTTATTAATCTGAAACTGAAAACAGCATACCTAGAAGCACAACTGAAGACTATTCAAGCAGATTCTAGGCTCGGAGTTCCGGCGGTGAAAACGCCAAAACGGGAAATTGTAGATTTTTCCAGTCCGAATATTGCCAAAGAAATGCACGTCGGACACTTGCGTTCTACTATTATTGGTGATTCCATCGCCCGCATTCTGGAATTTCAAGGACACGATGTCCTGCGACTGAATCATGTTGGCGATTGGGGTACGCAGTTTGGGATGTTAATTGCATATCTGCGGGAAGTTTATCCAGACGCTCTCACTACTGCTAACGTTTTAGATATTGGGGATTTAGTAAGCTTTTACCGCAAAGCCAAGCTGCGGTTTGATACGGATGAGACATTTCAAGAGACGGCACGGCAAGAAGTCGTAAGATTACAAGCAGGTGCAGAAGATACACTTCATGCTTGGAAATTGCTGTGTGAACAGTCGCGACGGGAGTTTCAAGTAATATATGACTTGTTGAATGTTAGTGTAATTGAACGGGGAGAATCTTTTTACAACTCCTTACTACCAGATGTTGTCGAAGATTTAGAAAAATCAGGGTTACTGGTAGAAAACCAGGGAGCAAAATGCGTTTTCTTGGAAGGGTTTACGAATAGAGAAGGTGAACCTCTACCCTTAATTGTGCAGAAATCTGATGGGGGCTATAACTACGCCACAACAGATTTAGCATCCCTACGCTACCGGATTCAACAGGATCAGGCAAAGCGCATAATTTATGTAACAGATGCTGGACAAGCAAACCACTTTGCCCAATTTTTTCAGGTAGCACGCAGAGCAGGATGGGTTCCTGATGATGTGGAACTCGTCCATGTTCCGTTTGGTTTGGTGCTAGGGGAAGATGGGAAAAAATTCAAAACCCGTTCAGGGGATACGGTGCGATTACGGGATTTGTTGGATGAAGCGATCGCTCGTGCTCATATAGACCTAAAAGTTAGATTAAAAGAAGAAGAGCGCGAGGAAACTGAAGAATTCATAAATCAAGTTGCTGAGGTAGTTGGTATCAGCGCGGTTAAATATGCAGACTTAAGCCAAAACCGCACCAGCAATTACATTTTCAGCTACGACAAAATGCTGGAGCTAAAAGGCAATACTGCGCCTTATATGCTCTACGCTTACGCACGGATTCAGGGAATTAGCCGCAAGGGTGATATTAACTTTACGCAGTTGGGAGACAATGCAAAAGTCCTGTTACAGCATGAAACGGAGTTAGCGTTGGCAAAGTACTTACTCCAACTGGGCGAAGTTATTAGTACTGTAGAGCAAGATTTGCTGCCTAATCGATTATGTGAGTATTTGTATGAGCTGAGTAAAAAGTTTAATCAGTTTTATGATCGCAATCAGGGAGTTCGGGTGCTGGAAGCAGAGGAGCCGCAACGGACATCGCGTTTGGTTTTATGCAATTTGACGGCTAGAACTCTAAAGTTAGGACTATCTTTGCTGGGAATTCAGATACTGGAAAGGATGTAATTGATTCAACTTGGTGTCTTAGTGTCTTGGTGGTGAAAAAATAAATTTTATTTAACCACCAAGACACGAAGAAAATTTATTAGACCTCTTGCATAAATCAAAAATATAAGAACCCCACCTCGCCAAAGCTATGCTTTGTCTCCCCTCCCCTTAGCAAGGGGAGGGGTTGGGGGTGGGGTGTTAGGGACTTTTGCAAGAGGTCTATTGTTTAAGATTGCACCTTGAAAGGGCTAGTTCTGTAAGGGTGCGATCGCTCATCATCTGTATAATCTCATCAGTTTTGTATTCTTGTACTGATAGCTGCATAGTTCGCTTTATAAACAATAAGTGTTTCTTGAGCCTCTATAGAGACAGACGTACCCTCTGGAATATCTTCTAATAAATTAATTGCCTGTTCCCATTTGTCTTTTGCTTGCTGCCAAACTAGTATCGAATGAGGCGAATTTTGAACAATAAAACTAGCTTCTATTGCCAGTTTTTGAGATGATTCCAAGTTTGCCACAGCTTGCTTTTCAATCAAGAGTCTTTTATTAATAACCGTATAGTTAACACGATAGGTAGCTAGTTGCTTCTTTGCTCGGATAGAAATCGATGTCTCTTCAGGAATATTCTCTAACAAGTTTACTGCCTGTTGCCATTTAGTTTCTGCTTGTTGCCAGACAGTTAAAGAATGGGGCGGATTTTGAACTAGAGCAGCAGCTTCCATACCGAGGTTTTGAGCAGATTTAAAATTGGCAGTAGCACTAATTTCTTGAGTGGAATTCAGGCTCTTTTGCTGAAAGTATAGATTTTGGTTTTTAATTAACTGATTACCAAAACTCAAAGCTATTAAACTTGAAGCTATTACCAAAATCGAACGAAATAACTTTTGTGCTAAAAATTTCGGTTTTACTTCTAATTGTTGGTTAATAACTGTTTCTTTACTAATTTCTTGATCAGCATTTATCATGGCTTGTTCTGCCTGTTCTTTTAAAGAATTACTATGTAAAATAAAATCACATAATTTATCTTTAAAATCATCACAAGCATTGAGAATATCTGTTAATTCTTGAAAATTATTATTGCTAGATATAATTAACTCGTGCTCATCGTCAAACCATTCCAGAATAAAGCCAGATTTACCATAAAAACAAGATATTCCTTGTAATATAGTTAATAAGCTCTGACTATTTTTAATAGTAGTAATTATATAGTTCAATCTGTGTTGTACTTTTAATAGCTCCTCTTGAATATTGCTTAATTTTTGACTTTGCTGCTGTAAAAGTTTGAAATTATGAAAGGCTAAATTAATTTTTAAGCTTTCATCAATATTTTGTAATGTAGTAGGTAAGCTGAGATGGTCAATATTAGAATCTAGCTGGCTTGTCAACTGAGAATCACTTAAAATATCTATAGCAACAGCCTGAAGCAGATAACCCCATTCAATCCAAAAATCAACTTTAATTTGTAAATCATTTAATGATATTACTGTATCTAGATTACCGAATTTTGCATTGATAAATCCAGTTCTCCTATCAATAGCTACATTTACTAAATACTCACTAGCAATAAATAAGTTAGGTACTGTTACTAAACGAGAAAGGGTGCTGATTGTGCCATTTTTAAGTTTGGCAAATCTTAATTCTTGAACAATTAATTTTTGAATATTTCTTAGCTGCTCCTGAATACTATTGATTAAGATAACTTCTTCCATGATTTTCTGAGAATTGCCAATAGTTAGCCTAAGGTTATGAACAAGTTGTGGCAGTTCATGAATAAGCGTTTCTAGTTCAGCCATAAATATCCCTTGGGGATTTGTTGAAAGTTTATGTGAAACAATTAAAATGGCTATGCAGCGAGGTTATAGCTAGAGCAAGAGCTTCACCACGCCTGTTAAAGCTAGGCATCCTGTTTAATTAATAAATCTCAGGAGCGATAGATTTATAGTTCCCGAAAATCTTGCTAAAGTAACAATTTCAGTTGGAAAGTTGCAGAGGAAGACAAAACTCCCCTTAATGTATGAATGAAATTGATTTAGCTTTTACCCCAGCACTAGAGTTGGCGCAATTAATCCGTCGCCGCGAAGTGTCGCCGCTAGAGTTGGTAGAAATATATTTAGAACGGATTGGGCAATTAAATTCCCAATTGGGAAGTTATTTTACGGTGATGGCAGAATTAGCGATCGCAGATGCCAAAGCCAAAACAGAAATCTTGACAACTACCTCAGAACTACCGCCATTTTTTGGTGTGCCGATTTCCATTAAAGACCTTAACGCTGTGGAGGGTGTGCCTTGTACCTATGGGAATCCAGTATTGCTGAACAATATCCCTGACTATAATGACGGGGTTGTAGAGCGGATTAAGCAAGCTGGGTTTATTATTCTTGGTAAAACTGCGACTTCAGAAATCGGTTCACTTCCTTACACTGAACCTAAAGGATTTCCCCCAGCCAGAAATCCGTGGAATTTGGAATACACCTCCGGTGGTTCTAGTGGCGGCGCAGCAGCAGCAGTAGCAGCAGGATTATGTGCGATCGCTCAAGGTTCTGATGGTGGTGGTTCGATTCGGGGGCCTGCGGCTTGTTGTGGTTTAGTGGGAATCAAACCATCACGAGGAAGGGTTAGTAAAGCACCAGTAGGCGATCGCCTCGCGGGGATTGCTACCAATGGCCCGATAGCTCGTACTGTCGCTGATGCAGCTGCTCTTTTGGATGCAATATCTGGCTACGTTACAGGTGATCCTTATTGGCTACCAGATCCAGAACCATCATTTCTCGCCGCTACACAGAAAAAACCTGGTGCTTTGCGTATTGCCTTTGCTACTAGTATTCCTCCCTTGGGTGAAGCTGATGCTAATTGTCAGCAAGGTGTCTTGCAAACAGTCGAGTTATTAGAACAACTTGGTCATACAGTTGAAGCGAAATGTCCAGATTTCAGCGGTTTGGTCGAACCGTTTCAAATTGTTTGGCAAGCTGGGGTTGCTGGATCAGGAATTCCGGCTGAGATATTACAACCGATGAATCGTTGGCTTTTAGCACGAACAAGTACTGTTGCTGAGTACCTCCAGGCGGTTTCCCAAATGCAGATAGTTGCACGGCAAATTGTGGCGTTTTTCGATACCGTAGATGTGCTAGTATTGCCAGTCTATTTACATTCACCTATCCGGGTGGGAGAATGGGCTTCCCTCAGTCCAGAAGAGACATTCCAAAATATTATTCGCTGGGTTGCTCCTTGTCCGCCAACTAATGCAACTGGACAACCTGCGATCGCACTTCCTGTAGGCTTTGATAGTAACGGTTTACCCGTTAGTGTGCAGCTAATTGGCAAACCAGCCGCTGAAGCTACCTTAATCAGCCTAGCAGCGCAAATAGAAGCCGCTAAACCGTGGATTCAGCATCGTCCAGCATTTGCAATATAATGTCACTTATACAATTCTCCACAACAGAGAAGTCCTCCACCAATTCCAACCTAGATTAAATCTGACGCCTCTTAATTACGAATTACGTTGGCGTAGCCTGCTGGAAGCACTATTACGAATTAGTATTATGCAGGCATCTCTGGAACAACTTTCACAAATTATTGTGTTTGCAGGTTTAGAAACAGCAGACAAAATAAGTTTGCAACCTCACACCCTGGTGCAATGTCATTCTAAAGGAGAGATTATTCTGCACGAGGGCGATCACCTACCAGCAAAGCTATATGCTGTTGTCAGTGGCTCAATTCAAGTTACCAAAATAGCAACAACAGGAAAAGAAACTATTCTGCGTGCCCTAGCTACTGGGGAAATTTTTGCTGCACCTGCCTTGTTAGGAAATGGAATTTCTCCGGCAACTGTAACTGCTGAATCTGATTGTGAAATTCTCACTTTAGCGCGAGATGCTTTATTAAAAGCTATTCAACAGAATCCTGAGATTGCCCTACAGATGCTAATGGTTTTTAACACTCGGATTCAGCTACTTCATGAAACAGTCCACGGATTAGTTTCTGAAAGAGCTATTGTTCGCCTTGCCAGGTTAATTCAATATTTTGCTATAGAATCGGGAACTGAATTTAGTTCACAAGGTGCATCTTTAACAGTCAAATTATCCTACTATCGTATGGCTCGGAGCATTGGCATTACCTATGAAGAATGCGTGCGCTTAATTAAAACTATTAACTCAGTAGTTACTTATAGTCGAGGTGGTAAGATTACAATACTTGATACTCAGAAATTAGATGCGATCGCCTCTGGTGTAGTGTTACCTGAAGACATTAATAAATAATTAACCACAGATGAACATAGATGAACACAGATAAATCTGTACCTCATCCCAATGAGAACCGTTATAGATTTGGCCCCTGCTATCTCTGCTGAGGCATTTACTGATCTAACCACTCAAGAAGACCAAGTGAAGTCACACCTCCTACAAGATGAGCGCCGATTAGGTTGACGTTTGCTAATACTACCAAAATATCAAGAGAACGAATCACATTTTCGCGGTTATAAACAGCTATTCCTTGAGGTTCGGCTAGAGCTTTTGATAGTAAAACTACAACGCTGACTTCAGATGCTAAAAAAGCTAATAAAATTCCTGCTAAGCTGACAATTAGTCCAATTTTTAAGACTTGAATTATACTTTCCTTCTTAGGATGTAGCTCGCGATCGGGTAATTGTAAACGTTTTGCCAACTGCCTATAACGGAAAGACCAATACACTCGGAAACACAGCAATAAAATTCCCACAATAGCTAAAAAAATACCGACGCCAGTACTGGCATTATCTGTTTGAACGCCGATATTACGGCTAAACATTGCAAACAATAAAGCAATTGTAGAAATAGCACCTAGCGCTAACTGTATCCAGAAGGTAAATCGGCTGACTAAACGAAAAGTTGCAGCAAATTTTTGTTTAGTTGGTTCTGGTAAGTATGAACCTAATTGATTTGACATATTCATCCTTATCTAACAGTATTTCAAAACAAAATTGAACGTAAAAAATAATTTTATTTTTGCTAATTTATGCTTAAAAAATATTGAATACTTAATAATTGTTTACTTTATACTTATATACAACGGCTATTAGTTGCTTTATTCCAATATATATAAATCATTCTCGCTAACATATTCATCCCTCTTTAGCATGAATTGAGAATATGCTTTTATAATAAATAATTTTACTGTTCATAATTTATAATGAACTTAAAACATTAAGCATTCAACAAATATCTACCTTTCACTTAGCGCTACAACGCCTGCTAATTGTTCTGGTATAATTATGAAATTGAAGTTAAATTATTACACTTGATTATAATTTATCATGCCGTCTTAGAAGTAGTCCGAAGAAGGAATTAACTTCTACATTTTGCACCATGAGGAGTAGCATCAGGGTAGAAGGTAATGATCGCGTTCTCTTTCCTCACAAAAACTGTAGGAAAAGATTTTCCTGTTTCGCGATCGCGTACATTATAAATACAGGCTCCCTCACTATTTCCTTGTAGTTTAAATCCTCTGGTTGCATCTATAAGGATTTCTTCAGCGTTGCTGAGGTAGCCATAGCCTTTGATGACATCTGTTACTGTGCGGTTTTCCTGTTTCAGCACTACACCCATTGTATAAATTACACCAGTAACAACTTCCTCTCGTTCTTGATTATTCGCCAGGCGTCCGCCTATTCCCTCATTTTGTAGCTGTAAATATCTGCCATAAAAATGCAAGCCACCTATATCATTAGCGTTATATATTTCGCCACAGAAAACATGTTCAAACCCCCGACGTTTGAACCAAATATTGGTTAAATCTTCGAGAAATTGCGCTTTTTTCCGACGACCCGGGCGTAATTCGCCACTGCTAGCTTGCTGAAGTTTCTGTAACACATCCGGGTAAGAGGACAACAATTGTTTAAATTTATTGCTGCTGACTCTTGTCCCAATAGGGCCACAGGTTTGTAGAACAGCTTGGTCAAAAGAATTTAGCAGTGGTGGGGATGGTGTAATGTCTAACTGCTGTCCTGCGGAGAAGCCAACAGAAACTGGGTTATCTACATTATCAAAAAATGGCAGAAGTTGCGTAGCTGGCTGAGACTGCGCGTTTACTGGATTTTGCCAGTAGAGTGTGGATAGCAGCAGAATAGCAAACACTCTTACAAACTTATGGTTTGCAGAATTGAGATACATAAATTTTAGATTAATTACTGAGATAATAGTTTCACAATAATATACCAAAGACGCAAAGTTACTAAGACTTTGCGTCTTTGCGTAAATTAGACACTATTTGGATAGGGAATTAGGCGTTGTGGGTATTGCTTATCCCTCTAGGGCGTGTTTTCTTTCCTCGCCGACACCCTAAAGGGTGCGGCTACAGGAACGAAGTCCCTTCGGGTTTGCAGTCACTACCATAATTAGGTTGCTTGGTCAATTCTTTGCACTTCTTCAGCAGATAGTTTCACATTAATGGCTTGTACTGAGTCTTCGATGCTGGAAATCTTGCTAGCACCAGGAATTGGCAGAATGGAGGGCGACTTAGAACGCAACCACGCCAGCACAATATTATACACTGACACGCGTTTTTCTTTAGCTAACTGAGCGATCGCAGGAATATCTTGCAAGCTTTGATGGCGACGACTCCCACCAAAAGGACTCCAAGGCAAAAATGTCAATCCTTCCTGTTCGCAATACTTCAACACGCCGTCATTTTCTGGCTGTCGTTCCCAAGGGCTGTATTGATTTTGCACGGAGACAATATCCACCACATCCCGCGCCTGCTTAATTTGTTCAACGGAAAAGTTAGAAACTCCCACAAATCGAATCAAACTCTCTTCTACTGCTTCTTTTACAGGTGTAAGAGATTCTTCAATAGTGTAATTAGAATCGGGTGAGTGGTATTGCCAAACATCGATAGGTTTAGCACCACCCAAAGCTTCAAAGCTGACTCGAATTGTTTGGCGCAAATGTTCCGGGCTACCATTGCGTGTCCAACTCCCATTGGGACGCATTAAACCACCTTTAGTCGCCACAATCACTTGGCTAACATCGCCTTTGTAACTGGAAAGCGCTTTGTGAATTAGTTGCTCATTATGGTGCTTATCTGATTCATCTTTGCAGTAGGAATCGGCAGTATCAATAAATGTAATTCCCAAATCTAAGGCACGATGAATAACTTGGATTGATTGCGATTCAGGAGGGCGATTAGAGATTGACATCGGCATCCCACCCAAACCGAGCGCACTTACAAAGATACCACTTTTTCCTAGCTGTTTGGTTTCCATATTTATAGCCGTAATTTTTTGCCTCAATTATCTACTAGCTACTCAAATATTTTTTAATAATTCATCTATCCCTAGGTTTATAGCCTAATTAAAGTTCTGCTACTGATGTTTATTCCTCTTCTTAGGAGACGCTACGCGAACGAAGATTGTTCTGTTATTTAGACTTGACGATAAGTGGATGGGCTATTAGGGGAATACTCTATTTAGGAATTAAGTATTTCATAGAGAGACACTGATGAAAATTGTAGAGGAGACCCGCACCAGATTGGTACTAAAGCATCGACCATTCAGATATTGGTCTATCGGATGGTGCATTTTTACTGTCTGTCTGAGTTTTTTGATTTACTGCACAGTTTTTGATTTTGCTTCAGCCAATCTAACTTGCAACCGCTCCTCACCCAACCAAATTAATTGTGAATTGAGGCGGTTTAATTTGCTGGGAAGCATGGATAAACTGAAGATTTTTGATCCTCAAGAAGCATACATTATCACAAAAAGAGGTAGTAAAGGAGGAAGAACCTATCAGGTTATTATTGTGACTCCGTTAAGAGACTTTGCCTTGTTATCACATGTTAGCTATCAAGAAAATCAAGAATTTGTCTTTCAAATTAACAATTTTATCAATTCTGGACAAAGTTCTTTATCAGTACAGCAAAATCAGCGTAATTATGTGTTCTTTTTCAGCTTATTTATGTTAATTATAATGGTGATCGCTACTTTTTTCGCTACATCACCTGTAACTACCTGCACATTTTATAGGAGTCTTAATCAGGTATTTATAGAACGCAAAAGCTTACGTGGCAACCAAATCATCAAGCAGCCACTAGAATCAATTCTACATTTTGATATCCAAGAAAAGCAATTTAAATACTCTAAGCTTTATCGAGTTGTGATTGTGCTGAAATCTGGTAAGGAGATACCAATCAACCCTCAATATGCTGAGGAAAAGAGCATCCGATATGTGCTTTCTAGAATACATTCATTCCTGAAATCAATAATCAGTGAATAATTATCACTTGTCAGACTGTTAACTATTCACTAATTACACTTAAGCCTTTTTCAACCAGCTAAACATGGCGCGTAAATCTTTGCCAACTTCCTCAATTTTGTGTTCAGCTTCTTGACGACGCATGGATGTAAATCCAGGTTTACCAGCTTGGTTTTCTAAAACGAATTCTCGTGCAAATTGTCCAGATTGAATTTCGCTGAGAATCTTCTGCATTTCGGCTTTAGTTTCTGCGGTGACAATTCGCGGGCCACGAGTATAATCGCCATATTCCGCAGTGTTGGAAATGCTGTCGCGCATCTTGGCTAAACCACCTTCCACAACCAAGTCAACAATCAGCTTGACTTCATGGAGACATTCAAAATAAGCCAATTCTGGTTGATATCCAGCTTCCACCAAAGTTTCAAATCCGGCTTTGATTAAAGCACTCAAACCACCGCATAACACAGCTTGTTCACCAAACAAATCTGTTTCAGTTTCTTCGCGGAAAGAAGTTTCAAGAATACCGGCACGGCTACCACCAATACCTTTAGCGTATGCCATCGCGCGATCGCGTGCCTGACCACTAGCATCTTGATAAACTGCAAATAACGCTGGTACGCCTTGCCCCTGTTCATAAGTCCGTCGCACTAAGTGCCCCGGCCCTTTGGGTGCTACCATCACCACATCTACATTCGCTGGCGGTACAACTTGCCCAAAGTGAATATTAAACCCGTGGGCAAAGGCTAAGACATTCCCTTCTTCCAGATTTGGTTCAATCTCATTTTTGTAAACTGTTTTTTGCACTTCATCAGGCAGCAAAATCATGATGAAGTCAGCAGCATTAGCAGCATCTGCAACATTTTTCACAGTTAAACCGGCTGCTGTGGCTTTTTCTGCTGACTTACTGCCCGGATATAGCCCCACAATGACATCCAAACCACTATCTTTCAGATTAAGGGCGTGGGCATGACCTTGTGAACCATAGCCAATGATAGCAATGGTTTTTCCAGCCAAAAGGTCTAAATTGGCATCTTCGTCATAATACATCCGGGCCATAGAAGCATCTCCTGTCAGCAAGCATCATCATTAATTGGCAGGCTTTTGATTGTACCTCAAATTGGGTATTAGGGATTAGTCAAGGGTCAAGGGTCAAGAGTCAAGGGTCAAGAGTCAGGAGTCAAAAGTTTAGTAATTATTCCCCATTCCCCATTCCCCATTCCCCATTCCCCAGTCCCCAGTCCCCAGTCCCCAGTCCTTTTTTCACATGTGCAAAGCGCTACAGAAAAAGATGTGACAAGTTTGATACAAATTTGTTAAGAATAGTAACAACACTCGTAACAGGGGAAATATTTCTTATGGTAAATTCACTTGACAATAATCCACCCCATCAAGTGGTTATCGTTGGTGGTGGTTTTGGTGGGCTGTATGCAGCAAAAACACTAGCTAAGGCTGCGGTAAACGTTACTATTATCGATAAACGCAACTTTCATCTATTTCAACCACTCTTGTACCAAGTCGCTACAGGTGCTCTATCTCCCGCTGATATTTCCTCGCCGTTGCGTTCTGTACTCAGCAAAAGCAAAAATACAAAAGTGCTGCTGGGAGAAGTTAATAATATTGATTCAGAAGCACAAAAAGTGTTTGTGGGCGGCGAAGCAATACCTTACGATACGTTAATTGTTGCTACAGGTGCTAAACATTCCTATTTTGGCAAAGACAACTGGGAAGAATTCGCTCCCGGTTTGAAGACTGTAGAAGATGCAATAGAAATGCGTCGCCGAATCTTTACAGCGTTTGAAGCCGCAGAGAAAGAAACAGACCCAGTAAAACGCCGTGCCTGGTTAACTTTTGTCATCGTTGGTGGTGGGCCAACTGGTGTAGAATTAGCTGGTGCGATCGCAGAATTGGCAAATCAAACCCTCAAAGAAGATTTTCGCAATATCGACACAACAGACGCCAAGATTTTGCTACTAGAAGGTATGGATCGCATATTGCCACCTTTTGCACCAGAGTTATCACAAGAAGCAGAAGCATCTTTGACGCGATTGGGGGTGATTGTGCAGACAAAAACACTAGTAACCAATATTGAAAATGATATTGTTACCCTCAACCAAGGTGATGAAGTTAAAGAGATTGCCTCAAAAACGGTATTATGGGCAGCAGGTGTGAAGGCTTCAGCAATGGGAAAAGTATTAGCAGAACGTACAGGTGCCCAATGCGATCGCGCTGGACGAGTTATTGTCGAACCAGACTTGAGTATCAAGGGATCTCCTAATATTTTTGTAATTGGCGATTTAGCAAATTTTTCGCATCAAAATGGCAAACCTCTACCTGGTGTTGCACCTGTAGCCAAGCAGGAAGGAGAATACGTAGCAACCCTGGTTCAAAAGCGGCTTGTAGATAAAACTTTGCCTCCCTTTTCTTACAATGATCGCGGTAGTTTAGCGATGATTGGGCAAAATTCTGCTGTTGTAGATTTGGGATTTATTAAGCTTAAAGGCTTCTTCGCATGGCTATTTTGGTTATTAATTCACATCTACTTTTTAATTGAGTTTAACAACAAATTAGTAGTAATGATTCAGTGGGTATGGAATTATTTCACCCGCAATCGCGGAGCAAGATTGATTACAGGTCAAGAATCACTTGCACAGTTAGAAATTGATGAGAGCAGTAATTCTTATACATCAGCAGATAATAAACAGCCGATAAACGTTTAGGAATACTTGACAAAATAAACTATCCCACAGTTTTATGCTGTAGACGTATTCCAAAAGCGAAGTGAAGCATCTAATAAGATTCTAAGCTTCGCTTTTTTATGCTCAGAATACAAATCAGGCATTTGTTGAGTTGGAGTACTCTAACTCAATCAATAAACTGAGATTTTAGATTTGTCAGAGAAAAAGTTTGATGTGTATTTGCGTTGACGTAATGTTATACTCATTTTTGCAAATATTCTCACGGAGTTATATAACAGTGACACGTTGGTAGAACAAACACACGAATCAGTTCCATCGCTTCAGTCGGGCAAAATGCTCGAAAACTTCTGATTGTCTGTTTGCTGTCATCGCTTTAGGAGTCACTGTGAACAATATTCCCTCGTCTTATTTGGATAAAATTCGTGCTATTTACACGAATATTTCCTTTGACTATCTGGATTTCAATCAAGATGGGATGGTCAATGATGTGGTAGTGGTTAACCATCAGCTTGTCTGTCGCTTTGCTAAAGAAGATTGGGGAAAACAAGTTCTTTCCCATGAAGCCAAAGTCTTGAAAGTGGTGCAACGCTATATTGATTTACCCGTTCCCCGCTTTGAACACTTGGAAGAAGGTTTTGTTTCTTATCAATATCTCAAAGGTGAACCGCTTTCGCGCAACACTCTGCTGAAATTAAGCCAAACCGCACAAGCCCATGTTATCTCTCAACTTGCAACATATCACCAACAATTACACAACATTCCAACTGAAGTTTTAGCCGAAGCTGGGATATCTTTATCTGATGCTGTGCGATCGCGTCAAGATTGGTTGCAGTTGTACGAAGAAGTTCAGGAAACTCTCTTTCCTCACCTTTGGCGTCACCAGCAAACTTGGATACATGAACTGTTTGCGCCTGTGGTTTCAGGGGAACTTGACCTAAGCTACACACCTGTACTTATTGACGGTGATTTGCCTATGTATCACATCCTCTTTGACCCTGAATCACAATGCATTAGCGGTATTATCGATTTCGGTGTCGCTGGCTTAGGTGACCCAGCTTGCGATATTGCCACACAACTGGGTAATTATGGAGAAAATATTGTGCAGCGTATGGAAAGTGACTATCCAATGTTACGGAATGTAATCGACCGTGCACGTTTTTGGGTAGGGACACTTGAGCTTCAATGGGCGTTAATTGGGGTGAAGTATAACAATGTCTCACTGTCGTTAGCACATATTGGTTGGGCTAGGGAGGTTCAACCTGTTGGGACGGTATTAAGTTGAGTCGTCAAGTATTTCTGCTTCCTTTAATTTCTGGCAAGCATAACCATTAAATTAGATCTAGGGTGTAAAAAATAAACTCAATGAAAGCGATCGCGTCTTGTCTTGCATCTATCGTTGATCATGAAAATGCTGTTGACCTTTGGGAAAATATCGAACTAACTCAGCAAAAAGGTATCCAACAGGCGATTTCTAACGAGAAGCCGCAAAGCGTCTACGCTTCTGGAAATCATCCCAGTTGTATCGTCTATCCCCAAACTCAAGAACAACTAGCCGCAGTCATTAGAGAAGCTCACCTCAACAACTGGCGCGTTCTTCCCTGTGGTAGCGGTAGTAAACTTAGCTGGGGTGGTTTAGCTAAAAGCATTGATGTCGTAGTTAGTACAGAACGCATTAACCGATTAATTGAACACGCCGTTGGTGATTTGACTATCACAGTAGAAGCTGGGATGAATTTCTCTCGTCTCCAAGAGATTTTGGCAGGTTCTCGCCAATTTCTCGCTCTTGACCCCACTAAGCCAGAGTTAGCAACCGTTGGTGGTATTGTCGCCACAGCTGATACAGGTTCTTGGCGACAGCGTTATGGCAGTGTGCGTGACCAATTGCTGGGCATTACCTTTGTGCGTGCTGATGGACAAATCGCTAAAGCTGGGGGACGAGTAGTAAAGAATGTTGCCGGATATGACTTGATGAAGCTGTTTACTGGGTCTTACGGCACATTGGGAATCATCAGTCAAGTGACGTTTCGTGTTTACCCGTTACAGGAAGCATCGGGGACAGTAGTATTGACTGGCATGGTGGAGGCTGTATCTCAAGCTGCTGATATCCTCCGAGGTTCGGCATTAACGCCAACGCAAGCTGATTTGCTATCTACTAAACTAGTGTCTAGCTTAGGTTTGGGTAAAGGACTGGGATTAATTGCTCGTTTCCAAAGTATTGGTGAGAGTGTTAAGGAACAGTCAAACCGACTTTTAGAAGTAGGGCAAAAATTGGGGTTGGATGGGGTAATTTATTCAGATGGGGATGAAGCTACTCTATGGCAGAGATTACGAGAATGTATGCATTCTTCTCCCACAAAGTCTGTAATTACCTGCAAAATAGGAGTATTACCCACTGCTGCCGTTGAGATTTTGACTCAGGTGGAGTTGGGTATGATTCACATTGGTAGTGGTTTGGGGATATTGCAGCTGGATAGTCAAAGTCAAGTTTTGGAAGTGCGCGATGAGCTACGCTCTGTTGGAGGCGATCGCATTCAAGCTAATAATGGTTTTCTAACCATTTTAGAAGCACCAGTGACGGTTAAACAACAAGTAGATGTTTGGGGTTACACTGACAATGCTTTGCCGTTGATGCGACGAATTAAGGAACAGTTTGATAGTAAGAATATTTTAAGTCCTGGCCGGTTTGTGGGTGGAATTTAAACGAACCGCGAAGGACGCAAAGGACGCTAAGGAAGAGGGGAGAAGTAATAATTATGCAAGTTTCAGAAAATTCTGTTAATAGTACGGCTAGTTTAAAAAATTTGAAGGGGTTTGATGAGAATCATCCACCTGATCCGAAGTTGATTGATAGTTGTGTCCATTGTGGGTTTTGTCTTTCTACTTGTCCCAGTTATCGGGTGCTTGGTAAGGAGATGGATTCTCCTAGGGGACGCATTTATTTAATGGATGCAATCAATGAGGGTGAGATTGCCCTAAATACGGCAACGGTAGAACATTTTGATTCTTGTTTGGGATGTCTTGCTTGTGTGACGACTTGTCCTTCTGGGGTGCAATATGACAAGTTAATTTCTGCAACTCGTCACCAAGTTGAACGGAATTATCCTCGGAGTTTACCAGATACACTGTTTCGTAAATTAATATTTTCTCTGTTTCCCTATCCCAACCTTTTACGAGTTTTACTAGTTCCATTATTGGTTTATCAAAAGTTGGGTTTTGCTAAATTCTTTCGTGCTACGGGGTTACTCAAAAAAATATCGCCCCGTTTGGCAGCAATGGAATCAATTCTACCAGAAATTACTCTCAAATCTTTTCAAGGCAATTTGCCTACAGTTATCCCAGCGCAAGGCGAGAAGCGCTACAGAGTTGGGGTAATTTTGGGATGTGTGCAACGGCTGTTATTTTCTCCAGTAAATGAAGCGACAGTGCGGGTTTTAACGGCGAATGGTTGTGAAGTTATTATCCCCAAATCTCAAGGTTGTTGTGCGGCGCTTCCTGAACACCAAGGACAAACAGAACAGGCGAAAGCTTTAGCTAGGCAGATGATTGATAGTTTTGCCAAAACTGATGTAGATTTTGTGATTATCAATGCTGCTGGTTGTGGTCATACTTTGAAAGAATACGGTCACATTTTAGAAGATGACCCCCAATATCGAGAAAGAGCTAAAGAATTTGCAGCGAAGGTAAAAGATGCTCAAGAGTTTTTAGCAACTGTTGGGTTAACAACTAAACTTTCACCGCTGACTGATAAACCTTTGAATTTGGTTTATCAAGATGCTTGTCATTTATTGCACGGTCAAAAAATTAGTGTGCAACCGCGTCAGTTGTTACGACAAATTCCAGGGGTGAAATTACGAGAACCAATAGATGCAGCTTTGTGTTGTGGCAGTGCTGGGGTTTACAATATGCTGCAACCAGATGTTGCTGATGAATTGGGTCAGCAAAAAGTGCAAAATTTGTTAAATACTGGTGCTGAGTTAATTGCTTCTGCGAATCCTGGTTGTACTTTGCAAATTACTAAGCATTTAAAGTTGCAGGGTAAGGAAATCTCTGTAATTCATCCGATGGAATTGTTAGATTATTCGATTCGGGGAGAGAAGTTGAAAATTTAAAAAACAAAAACTCACAGGTTAGAATTTTGGGGCTAGACAAACAAAGCTCGTGCAGACGAGCTTTGTGTTTATCGCTTATCCACGAATTGCATCTTCTATGCAGTTAAGCGTATCCCGAATTTCATAGATTAGCAAATTCTAGATAAAGACATCAAGTTGCAGCAGATAGATGCAGGATAATTTAATTTAAGGCAATTCAAAGCTGGATTAACCAGATTGGATAAGAATATCGAAGTGCTAATTAGAGTATCAGAAGGTGGTTTGGATGTTGATTCAGTTGTACTCCTCAATCAGATTCGCTCAATTGACAAGTAAAGGCTGATTAAACGTTTGGGAATCTTTCACCAAGAAGCGATCGCACAAGTAAATAGAGCAATTCAAATCAGCCTTGGTCTAGTGAAACTTTGAGACGATTGCACTTTCTCAAATTATCTCATGCGATCGCTTGCACATTTCTAAGTTTTATTAAAGCATTTGTTGCAAACGTTAGAACATTTAGAAGAAACGTTTAAGCGTTTGTTGCAAATGCTCGATGTTTAACGAACTAGTAGTATGTGATTGTATTACTTTGTGAATAGCTTTGCCTTAGTTCTTCTTCACGTCACGAGCCATGTTGATGTAGTAGTCTTCAAGTTTGGCATTAGGACGACGGCGGGTAGTGGTGGGGGTTGCCGAAGTAGTATCTTGCGTTTCAATTGACTGTTTAGCCGCAGCTTGTTTTATGCCCTGCGCGTCATCAGATTCCAAGAAATAACCAGTCTTAGTGAGTCCGAATATATTAGCAAAAAAGCCAAAGAAATTTTTGGCTAAATTAGCCAAGAATCTGAAAATAACCGAGAAAAAGCCTTCCAATCGAAGGAAATAATTCCGGAGAATTTGAGTTAGACGCTCCATAATGACCTCTACGATTACCTATTATCATGATGACCTAATTCCATGATAATATGTAATACTTTCAATAATCTGTGCTAACAACTGATGCGCTCAAACTTTATGTGCTTGTCTCTTTTGGATAGCCATTGATTCGGGAGTATGTCAGTTTTGCAAATATACGCCCACAGACTGGAAGTCTGGACGGCAGTTGCTACAACGGAGGGAACCTCCGCAACGCACTGCCTCGGCTACATAAACGAAGCCCGCGCAGGCGGGCTAAGATTCTTAAAGCCTGCGAAGGCAGGCTTTGTCTGTGTAGCCGCACCCTGAAGGGTGTCGGCAAAAAAGGTGATATGCTCCCTATGGATTCGGAATATATCCAACACTCTAATTACACCCCCACAGATACTTTCACCTTCTGCCGCTGACCAGTTGCAATCAACCACTTACCGCCAGAAGGGCCTAAAGTTATACCACGACGCATAGGTTTCACCTGATAATTATCAACTAATGCCAATTCCATCTGTGGCAACACCGTCGCCAATACAAGTTTCATTTCAAACATGGCAAACGCCATACCAATACAGCTACGATTACCGCCACCAAAGGGTAAATATTCATACTGTGAATACTGCCGTTCTAAAAAGCGCTCTGGCTTAAACTGCTTCGGCTCAGGGTATAAATCTGGACGGTGATGAGTTAAATATATACAAGGTGATAGTAATGTCCCTGGTTGAAATTCATAGCCCATAATTTCTATTGGTGACTTGACAACACGAGGTATCGTAAGCATTATGATCGGGTAAATGCGTAATGTCTCTTGGCATACCGCTGTTAAATATGGCAAGCGAGAAACTGCATTCCAATCTGGATTTTCACCAATATTATCTAATTCAGCCAGCAGCTTTTCCCGTACTTCCGGCATCCGGTGAATCCAGTACAATGCCCATGTTAACCCTGAGGCTGTAGTTTCATGACCTGCAACTAACAGAGTCATCAACTCATCGCGCAACTCTACATCTGTCATCGGCTCACCATTCTCGTCACGCGCCGACATCATCAACGAGAGGATATCACTGCGAGATGAATTGGGGTGATCTCTGCGTTCCTGAATCTCAGAGTAGATGAGTTTATCGATTTGTTGCATTTGACGCAAAAATTTTCCCCAAGGACTCCACATACCCCAATCTACTTGCAGTGCAGGAAAAAATGTTACAGAAGCACGCAAGGGAGAACCAGATAAATCTAGTACAGAACGTAAGAGTTCTTGCAACTGTGTAAAACGTTCTCCTTGATTTAGACCAAATACAGCTTGTAAAATCACCTTGAGAGAGATTTCTTGCATGGAGTCACGCACAGAAAAAGGTTCGCCAATTTGCCAATTGTTGAGAACTTGATTGGTAATATTAACAATAACTTGACCGTAGGCTTTCATGCGATCGCCATGAAAAGGCGGGGTCAACAATCGCCGCTGACGCTGGTGAGATGCGCCAGACAGTAATATCAACGAATTTTCTCCCAGCAAAGGCTGTAGAAGTTGGCTTGATCCTCTAGCATCTAACTGCTCTAGTTGAGCCGCAAAAATCTCTTGAATAGCTTGGGGATTGCTAAACAACACCATTGGCTGATTGCTGGTTAGCTGTAATGCAAAACAGTCGCCATGAGCTTTTGCAGATGTTTCCATCAGTTTCAAAGGGTTAAAAATCCACTGAAGCAACTGGATAAATTTTGGGCTTTGTGGACTGTCTGGGAGTTTCATGACCAACATTCCAATGATTGTTATTTCCACTAACCTAACAGAGTTAGAAATAAAGATGAATTTTTTTAGAAAATCTACCTGTGGGTGATTCAGATTTAAAAGCGATGCAACTAAAATTACAAAGCAAGTTTTTTTAAGTGCGTATTTCTATGCCTGTAGATATTTATATCATTGACCTCTTGGTCATTGGTACACTTTTATTAATGGTGACATTAGGATCAGGCTGGATTTCCCGATTACCTCTTTCTTTCGCTATTATCTATTTAGTAGTTGGGATTTTGTTGGGGCCTTATGGTTTTAAGCTGATTCAATTGCGTCGCGATGATGTTTTTAACGCCGAATTACTAGAGCGCATAACAGAATTTGTAGTGATTGTTTCTGTATTTGGTTGCGGTTTAAAAATCGTTCGTCCACTCCGGTTTAGGGATTGGAATATCACAACGCGACTTATTGGATTGTTGATGCCAATTTCAATTTTTGCTCTCGCTGTTGTGGGTAAACTGTTTTTAAGTATGGATTGGGGAGAGGCTATTTTATTAGGAGCAATTCTCGCACCAACTGATCCAGTATTAGCCTCAGAAGTCCAACTGACTGATACAAATGACCAAGATGAGTTACGCTTTGGTTTAACTTCTGAAGGTGGGTTGAATGATGCTTTAGCTTTTCCGTTTGTTTATTTCGGAATTCATGCATTAAAAGATAACAACTGGAATAACTGGCTGAAAGACTGGATTTTGGTTGATTTAATTTGGGCGATCGCTGCTGGGATTGTGATGGGAATTGTTGTTGCTAAAGCAGTCGTTTGGATCGATAAAAAAATCCAGAAACGTCGTCCTGCTGATGAGTTGATGGAAGATTTTATTGCTATCAGCACGATTCTACTAACTTATTCTCTAACAGAAATAGTTAATGGCTATGGATTTTTGGCAGTATTTGTTGCTGGGTTAGTTATACAACGCAGTTATAAAAATCCGGAAAAGCCCCTAGCTCAACTAGAATTTATCGAGCGAATTGAAAAACTGTTAGAAGTCGGAACAATTTTGTTACTGGGATCAATATTATTATTCCAGCCGATGTTTAACTATGGTGCTCAATCCTTGTTGGTAATACTTTTGTTATTCTTAGTAATCCGCCCTGTAGGAGCCTGGATTAGCACAATTGGTATGCGTAATTTAAACTTCCCTCGCCGAAAGTTGCATTCAGGTGCTCGCTGGTTATTTGGATGGTTCGGCATTCGCGGTGTAGGCTCTCTATATTATCTTGCTTATGCCTTTGGTAATGGCTTAAAAGGGGAAACTGCGGAACAAATTGCCTGGATTACTTACAGCGTTATTGTAGTTTCTGTGCTTGTTCATGGAGTTAGTGCAACACCATTAATGAAGTGGTATGAGCGCAATATTGCCAGCAAGACTAATGCTAGTCCTCCTGCTACGATAGATGCCTCGGAGTAAATATTTCAAAAAACCAAGAAGGGGAAAACCTGAATTTAGATATCAGTTTTCCCCTTCTAGTATCTATTTTCCTGTCACATTTTCAATAACTTCTTTCGCTTTTTCAACTAAACCTTCTTGGGGCTTTCCTGCTTCTTCTTCCTTCAAATTCCTCTCGAAAGCCTTCTCCATAGTGTTAAGATTTTCTCCATCTTTTATTGCTTGCTCGTAAGCTTCTTGTCGTTCTTCTTCTCGAACGCCAACACCTGGATCATATTCGTTAGCGCGGTTAATTTTTTCTTCAGAATTTGGTTTATATTCTGGTGGTACAAGCTTCAATTCTTCAAGTGTAGTTGCGTAACTAGCTTGCTGAACGAAAAGGAACAAACCTGACAAGCTGATGAAAATCATCAAGCCAAAAACTAAAATGCCGGAAACAAACGTCTGCTTTAAAGTTGATAGAATTTTTTGCATGGAAAAACCTTCTTAGTCTTCTGCTATGAGCCTTCATTAGACCTCTTGCAAAAGTCCCTAACACCCCGCCCCTAACCCCTCCCCTTAGCAAGGGGAGGGGAGACAAAGCGTAGCTTTGGCGGGGTGGGGTTCTTATATTTTTGATTTATGCAAGAGGTCTATTATGTATAAATGGATTCAATATCCAAGGCTCACAGGCATCCTAAGTGTTTAAGTACAGTTCTTCCTTCTACCGTAGGGTATATTAATTTTTAGCTATAACCAACTGTGATGAATCTTAATACCTCGGTTTTGCATTATATATTCAAATAGTTTTGTCGTTAGTGCTTCTTCAACAGCAAAAACGCCTGGTTTTTCCAGTTTCCCTTCTAGCAACAATTGGGCTATACTACCCGTACCACAACCAGAAGCAATTGCCGTATTTTCGTGTACTAAGTCTGAACAAAATATGGCTGTTTTACCATCTTTTTGCCCCGTCACTTCTGAGCGAACTGCTACCCCAATACCAGTAAAGCCATTGGTTACATCAGTCATAAAATGACTAACATGAGACAAAAATTCAATAGTGCTACGCTTCTGCATCAACCATTTTGGAAACACATGAGCAGTTATCCAAGTCATGTGATTGTAAAAATCAGGAACTGAACCAAACTTAGTTATTACAGTTTTGACTGATGGAAATGCATGGGGTAATGTGAAAGTTTCCGGCATATCAAACCAGTAAACTCCAGTGCGCCCATAGGGAGGTAGAAAGTTAACGGCTTCGCGTTGACTATAAGGCTGGATTTTCTGCCATTTACCATCTATCCAAGCATCAAAATCATGCTGCAACCCCAGAAAAGTGGTTCGCATCACCGTGACACCAGCACCACCAGAACCAGAAACTAAATAACTTAGATGTATCTTTTCTGCTTCATCAAATTGCTCAACACCCTGACGTACCATGCTGTTAGAAATGCCAGGAAAAATGCCAGTGTTAATAATCGCCGTTACACCAGCAGCAGCTGCTTGTTCTTTGTAATTCAGAGCCTTACTGGTATAGGAACGGTGGTCACTGACATCTACGTAGTTAACGCCTTGGGCAATACAAGTTTCAAGAACATTAGTATCTCGGTAATGAAATGGCCCAGCACAATGGATAACTAAGTTGGAGTTAGCGATCGCTTCCCCTAGCTTATCAACTTCCGCCAAATCCAACACTAAAAACTCCACTTGCCCTCCCGAAGACAAGCGAACAGCCCTTCCAATCTCTGGGGAACGCCCAGTGATCGTTATCTGTGCCTGTGTATGGGTGGCTAAATCCTGGGCAACACTGCTACCAATCCGCCCCCGTCCTCCTAGAATTAAAACGCGCTGTGTCATTACTCCGATATGGCAACACTATCTTTATTTCATCAGTTTTTGGTTCAATTTGTCATCAGTTACAAGTATGATTTGTCTGCCAGAATAACAGGAATTTTAAAGCATTGGTGTTGATAATTGGTTCTATTAGTACCCAAAGACGGATGTCAAGCTGGATTTAATCAAATTTCCTGCTTTTTTAGCGAATGTGAAAGCTGCACGCGATCGCTTTTTCGGAAACTGGTATACTCGCACACATAATTTTTATGAGATTGCTCACCCAACTTCCCAGCCTACCAAAGCTTAAAATATACCTAAAATTAACAATCAAAAATAAAAATTAAAAAGCTAGAGTGTTTACTTTTTATATTCCCTAATTTGAATATTTAACAGCGATTAAAATTGCTTGCGCCTCACCTCCATTTTTAATCTTTAACAGGATTTATCCTTAACCAGACTAAAATACCAAGGTTTGTTGAGCAGCTAGTCTGCCTGTTTATCGCATTGTGTAGGGCCACATATTTAGTTGGCAAAAAGCTTAACCTAAATTTGTACAAGTGTTAACTCAACCTTTGCTAATACCGTATGCCTTAGTAAGAAGATTGTGAGGTAAGTATGGCAAAGTGCAGTATTTTTATCGGAATTTAGATGTATCAATTCCATCAACCCAGAGTCACAACCCAGATTATAAGCTCTCAAAAGTTGCTATTCACTGCAATTAAGGATCGTAGATTCATGGAACTGCAACTTCCCTACATAAGTAGATTTTGAGCAGAACTAAGTGAAGCGTAGACGCAAAACACGCAAAGAAAAGTCTAAGCGCCGACTTCTCTCTGCTTTTTCAGGCTTAAAATCTTGATTTCTCCTAGTCCGCCTGCGCGGTGAGACAGCGCTCTTGGTAGGGTTTCCCGACAGCCAGCAGCCCGAAGCGGGCAACAAAAAGGCAGGCGTGCCGGAGGCATCACCCGTTGGCGCAGCCTCTCGTAGAGAAGGCACTTCGTTCCTGTAGCCGCACCCTTTAGGGTGTCGGCGAGGCAAGAAAACACGCCTTAGCCTTATTGGGCATGACATTTGAATAATTTTTTGTGTCGAGTTTTCTTACTGAACTTGAGGAGTACAAATGCTTGAGGCTATCGCTGTTGCTTGGTTATTACTGTTTTTTGGCGATTTCCTTTCTACTTTCTTTTACCACATACCCGAGCATGTTTTTGGTAGCCTCCATCTGACAACCCATCACTCTTGGAAGAAGGACTTCCGCCACTACGCTATTTTAACGTTTAATACCCAAGTTCTTTTAGATGGTATCTTGGGTGCGCTGCCATATCTGCTTGTGGCAATAGTTCTGTGGTCTTTCTCTCCAATTGGCGTTATCTTTGGACTGTTGTTTGGTCAGTTTCACGTCTGGTGGAGACACATAGTAGTCTTAGGTTGGCAAACTCCAAAGCCTGTAACTATTTTCTGCCAGTTTCTATTCATCACGACTCCTGAGAGACACTGGCTACATCATCAAAAAACTAGCCTGGGTTTCGGCGATATTTTCACCTTCTTTGAACAACCGTCTAAAACTTGGATGCGCTGGCTACGTCTCTTAAGGTTTCATTTGCGTTATTCGCGTGTCTAGCAGAATAGATTTTATGGCGTTGCTGAGTGGAAATATGAATTTGGAACACGCAGAGCGCAGAGAGTAAGAGTTTGAGAGATTAAGCTTTTGAGTTTCATACTCATATTCAGCAACGCCCATAGAGGCGTCTACACTACTGCATATATATTCCCTATTCTACGCAAAGCGCTAACGAAGGTGGGTACGATGAGCTATCGTCAAAGCACCAAATCGGTTTAGTGGTGAGTGCAGGAGCTAATTTTCGCGGCATCGCTGGGATGAATAAACGCAAGGCACATTTGCTGGTCTGGCTCTTTCGCGCAATTGCTGAAAAGCTTAACTTTAAAGTGTTCCACCAGAGGAACATAGTTGAATTAATTCTCAACATATCTGTATTTTGGACATTGAGGCGATACCCTGCTAAGTTATCCAGCTTTTGCAGATTGAAAAGTTCTGCATCCGTTATCTTCAATCTGAGACGGTGAGCAACGAGTTGCAGTTGCTGCACATCACGCTCTGTAAATTGGTGGGATTGAAACGTGCCAACATGTAAAACCCCAATCACTCCCTGCTTGATGGGTAAAGGAACGCCGACTAGCGATCGCAAACCCTTTTGGCGCAAAATTGGACTTACAACTTCTACTTGTGATAAGTCACTGACTATCATTGGTTGATTGCTGGAGACAATGCGACCAGCAACACCTTGCCCAATTGGGATTTGAATATTTTCTAACATCTCCTCCTTAAGTCCGATGGTGGCGTATACGAATAAATTCTGTTTGTCTGTGGTAGGTAGTAGGAGCGTAACAGTATCTACAGACATATATTCTGCCAGCCAACTAAGCAGCTTTTTGATGGAAGCAACAAGTTTATTTTCTGTATTATCTGGGCCATTACCTACAAATACATTCCAGCCCTTGTAGGACTTTGGTAACCCAGTGTGATCTCCCCAAAATACCATTACTCAACTCCAGGAACTACAAAAAAACAGATTAAGATGTTCATGTTTCCGCAAATTATAGCTTCATCTCAAAATTTGGTGTTGCCAATTAAGCTAAAAGGTGCAGGGGGCGGAGGTGCAGGGGAGCAGGGGGGCAGAGGAGATATATTTTGGAATGCAATAATGAGGTTCGGAACTCCATTAATGAGGCTTTGATACTTGTGAAAAAGCATAAAAACTCTACTCTATTGCCCCCTTGCCCCTCTGCTCCCCCTGCCCCTCTACCTCCCCTGCCCCCCTACCTTCTCACCCTAGGTTGACACACGAATAAAGTTTTATGTTGTAGTGCTACTGCCATAAGATGGGTTTGTTTGTATATCAAAGGTAGGAATTCAAGTAAATGCAAATAGGTCAGAAATGGTTAGCTCAAAAAACTAATCAGTCAGTGCTTTTTTTACTGGTTGGAGGACTGCTGTTTCGAGCCTTCCTTGCTTTCTGGCTTTACCCTACTTTTGATGAAGCTTACTACTATCTCTACAGTCTGCATCTGGACTGGAGCTATTTTGATCATCCAATTATTGTGGGGCTGACAACTGGTTTTGGCCCTTGGTCAACTGGCGTTGTATCTCAATTTACAATTCGGTTAGGAGCGCTGATCTGCCATACAGGCAGTTTGCTGCTATTGTATCTGACTAGCTTGAAATTATTTTCTGCTAAAGCTGCTAGCTTGACTTTAGCGATCGCTACCATCAGTCCAATTTTTCTAGTAGGCTTTGGCGTCCTCAGTCTACCTGACAGTCCACTGATATTTTTTTGGTCAGCCAGTTTATATTGTGCAGCTAATGAATTTTTTCGCCAGCCTCAGACTCAAAAGCAGAGCCTGTTAAACGATGAATCCTGCTCATCTAATTCATACCTTCCCAGTTACCGATTGGCAATTCTTGGTATCCTGGTTGGATTAGCCTGCCTAAGCAAATATCACGGTTTTCTTTTGGGACTGGGGTTAATTGGTTTTTGTTTAACAAGTCCACCTCATCGCTCTGTTTGGCGCTCCCCTTGGGCATGGTTAGCGTTAGGCTTATTTATGATCACCATATCCCCAATTTTGTTTTGGAATATGCAGCATGATTGGGTGTCCTTTCGTTTTCAGTCAGAGCGAGCAGTACCCAGAAGCAGCTACAACCTGCTAAGTGTAGTAGGCGTCTGTTTAGCTGGGGTAGCTTACCTGTTCCCAACTATAGGATTTCCTCTTTGGTGGGTAAGTTTGCGGCCAGCGCTGGCTCAAACAATGCAACTTGTTTCCAAGAAATCACCAACCTCTAGAAAAGAGTTAGAGGGTTCATGGCTCTTGATTTTATGGGTGTCCCTGCCCCTAACTTTAGGCTTTACTCTCATAGGAGGATACCGACAAATTCTCCCTGCTTGGTCGATGCCAGGATTTTGGGGCTTAACTTTGCTCTTAGGACAACAGGCAATTATTTGGCAGCAGCAATCCCGACGACGCGTACGCCGATGGCTTTTAGGTTCCGGAATTATGGTGAGCAGCATTTTACTGATTGCTTTGCTGCAAGTCACAACAGGAATAATACAAAAACCTAGCCAATACGCCCTAATGGGTGGGTTCTTGCCTCCCAAAGATGACCCTTCTACAGAACTAATTGATATTCAACAAGTGCGGCGCGGCTTTGCTGAATCTCCCGTCCTCAGTGCGGCGCTACAGAACTCTAGCTTTGTTTTTACCAATCGCTATTACATAGGTGGGCCGATTGCCATGTCCCTTGAACCTATAGCTCATGTACCGATTACTTGCTTTGATATTGGCAAAGATTTGCGTGGCTTTGCTTTTTGGTCAGAGGCTAATCAATGGCTGGGAAAAGATGCACTATACATCACGACTAATCCCTTTAATAAAAGACAAGATTTGATGGCTAACTATCGAACTTACTTTAATAGCCTGAGTGAAATCGAAACGATACCAATTCGACGCGGCGGGGTGGTTGTCAACGTCATTTATATCTATCAGGCTAAAACACTTCTAAAGCCTTATCCCCGGTCTTACGGGATTTGAAAGTTAGTGCAGAAAATTTCATTAGTAAGCGTTAATGCTGATCATTGAACCTCAGAACTTGGAGCTTGAGACGAGTTGAAGCGATGTCTGACGACAAGCCGAGGAAGCGTCTACGCTATTGACGTAGTTTAATGAGATTTAGGGGAGTAATCGCCTTGACAACATCATCATCAAGGTTTTGAGGCGAGATAATATAGCTATAAACTCCATTCGGGGTAGACCAATGCAACTAGAAGATTATTTTGACTTTTTATCAGCCGATGGTATACCAAAATAAATGCGTGAATTACGCAAATGATAAAACATTCAGGCAAATTGAGAAAGTAAAAGCTGATTTTACTTGCGGAAAACACCAAAATGAGAAAGTAAAATGGCATTTTGAGAAAGTAAAAGCTGATTTTGCTTGCGGAAAACACCAAAATGAGAAAGCAAACTGGAGTTTGAGAAAGTAAAATCTCATTTTGAGTTAAGTCAAATGCCATTTTGATTAAGCAATCAGGCATTTTTACTTAATTGAATATGAATTTTAGTTTAGGCGATCGCATATTTAGGCTTTATCATGGTACGCTTTGGGGCAAACCCGGAAATCCCTCTCTTCATCTGTCTATTGCTGTTGTGAGGTGAGGCGATGCCTGCGGCGGGCTTCTCTACGAGAGGCTGTGCCAACGCCTACGCGAAAATATGCTAAATTTTCACCAATAGTAACAGTATTGGGATGATTCACCCCTAACTGTCGCTCATAAATATCTAAAGCTTGCAAGTACAGGGGTTCGGCTTTGCTGTATTTTCCTTGAGAACTGTAGAGTCCCGCCAGGTTGTTGAGGCTAGTGGCATCTCATATCGATACTCATGGCTGACAGATCCTTTGAAAAAATCGGCATTTGTCTGTGTAGAAGTGCGCTTCATACCAAGCGCCTCAACAAGGTTAATGGACGCAATGTTACGTGTGTCTATATCCGCTGTGACAACACTTACTCTATATTCCTTAAAAAGGTGTTCAAGCACATGTGAACATCCCTCTTTTGCATAGCCCTGTCGCCAAAACAGTGGAAAAATTGTGTAAGCAATTGCTGCTGTATAGTTAGCATGTACTGTTGCTTCTAATGTTCCAACATATACCCCAGACTCTCGAAAACGGATTACCCAGTTTAACCAAGCCTCTTGTTTGTCTGGCGAAAACCTTGAGGATAGAGCAAGGTATCGAGTTTCCACAGTTTGTAGCGATGTGGGCGGCGACTGTGGAATGAACTGGTAAAGCCTTTGATCTAGCAGTTGCTCGTAAATAACCGAAGCATGATCTGGGACAAGCGGCTCAAGTAACAGCCGTGACGTCTCGATAATTCGTTCGGGTGCAATTAATTTAACCATTCTTGACCAAATAATTACTAATTCGTAATAGTGCATCTGAAAGCACTATTATCAATTACGAATTATGTTGACCCTTGACTTCACGAAGCGAAGCAGACTGATTTAAAAAGTTATGAAAGCTCTCCTCATTCTGATAAACTATGCATCATAATCATCCAGAAAGCATAGTGACTTATGCTTATTTGAGTGCCGACATAAGATTGTTCAACTAGTTAGCATACCTGTTTATAGCTAGCACATAACGACTATTAATGATCAAAATTTTTGCTTTTGTTTACGCAAATATAAGGAGAGGTGGGGATGAATGCAAGCCTAATAATGTCTAACATCCTAAGTCCACCAATCCTTTTTTTCTTTCTCGGAATGTCGGCTGTTATTTTAAAGTCGGATCTGGACATTCCTCAACCTTTACCCAAACTCTTCTCTCTTTATCTTCTACTTGCTATTGGGTTCAAGGGAGGTGCTGAACTTGCCAGGAGTGGAGTTAGTCAAGAAGTTGTACTGACACTATTTGCAGCCATCATGATGGCTACCATTGTCCCAGTATACACATTCTTCATTCTGAGAATCAGACTTGATTTATATAATGCGGCTGCGATCGCCGCAACTTATGGTTCCATCAGCGCAGTCACCTTTATCACTGCTGGATCTTTTCTCAATGAACTTGGCATTAGTTTTAGTGGCTATATGGTAGCAGCTCTAGCCCTAATGGAATCTCCAGCCATCGTTGTAGGACTGGTTCTAGTAAAAATATTTGATATGGATAAAGATGGTGACTTTTCTTGGCCGGAAGTTCTCAAAGAAGCTTTCCTTAACAGTTCTGTTTTTCTATTGGTTGGAAGCCTGATAATCGGTGTGCTCTCAGGGGAGAAAGGCTGGAAATTGGAAGCACCTTTTACCCAAGAAATATTTTATGGAGTCCTAACCTTCTTCTTGCTAGATATGGGACTTGTAGCTGCCGGAAAAATCAAAGATCTTGGTAAAACGGGTTCGTTTTTAATCTCTTTTTCTATCTTGATCCCAATTTTAAATGCAACAATCGGGATACTTTTAGCAAAACTAATTGGGATGCCACAGGGAAATGCGCTGTTATTTTCAGTTTTGTGTGCTAGTGCCTCTTACATAGCAGTTCCAGCTGCCATGAGATTAACACTTCCTGAGGCTAATCCTAGTTTGTACGTGACTAGCGCTTTAGCAATCACGTTTCCCTTTAATATCATTATCGGGATTCCTTTGTACTTATACGGCATAAATATGTTATGGAGATGATATTATGCACTCAGTAAAAAGAATAGAAATTATCGCCAATGCTGTGGAACTGGCAAAAATATTAGACGGCTTAGATAAAGCAGGTGTGCATGGACATACTGTAATTCGGAATGTGGCAGGTAGAAGTCCGCATGGAGAAACTACAGAGCTTGACAATGTATATGTAATCGCTTTCTGCTTACCAGATGAAGCCAAACCTGTTTTGGAAATTATTAGACCTATCCTCAACAAGTTTGGGGGTACATGTTATCTCTCTGATGCGATAGAGATTAGATCTGTGCGGTGTGTTGCATCTCTTTAATGATGTATCGCCGTGAGCATTTACCTTGCAATAAAATATTTATGAGCCGAATTAATGGATTTATTGGTCGGCGCGAACTCTTAAAGTTAGCAGGTGTTAGTGGGATGGCGATCGCAGCTACTGCCATAAGTAGTGTACCTTGGTATACTCAATCGGCTCTCGCTGCGACTGCACAACAAGACACTGAGCCTGTTAGTCCTGATGCAGCACTGAAAAGCTTGCTGGATGGGAATCAGCGGTTTGTACAGCAAAAGCGCGAGTATCCTCACCAAACACAAACACGTTTGCAAGAAGTTGCCCAAGCGCAGCATCCGTTTGCGACTATACTTAGTTGTGCTGATTCGCGGGTATCTGCGGAAATCCTCTTTGACCAAGGAATTGGGGATTTATTTGATATTCGCCTCGCTGGTAATATCGTGACCCCGGAAGCACTTGGTAGCATTGAATATGCCGCAGCATTATTAGGTACTCCCCTAATTATGGTGTTGGGTCACGAAAGATGCGGTGCAGTCACAGCAGCTGTAAAAGGCGAGCCACTCCCCAGTCAAATTGGCACTTTTGTCAAGGCTATCAAACCAGCAATGGCTAAGGTTAAAGACAAACCGGGTGATCCGGTTGAAAATGCAGTCGTAGCGAATGTTAAATATCAAGTTGAAAGATTACAAGAAAATTCCGCGCTTTTAGTTCAACTGATGCAGACAGGCACACTGAAAATTGTCGGGGGACGTTACGACCTTGATACTGGGGAAGTAACTATCGTTTAAAAGACGGAGACGGAGAGACGCGAAATTTCGCGTCTCTACAGGGTTTTTGGTATGCAACTAACCGTTAAAATTTAATTGACAGACTACTAGACCTGTCAAGGTGGGTAAAATTTTTGGAAAAGAGTTCCTCTTTCCTCTGCGCTCTTTGTGCCTCTGTGGTTAAAAAGTAATTTATTTAACCGCAAAGGCGCAGATATAAAAGTAAAGATTTTATGACCCGCACAAAGACTTTATGAGTCAATTTGAAAGAGGTATTCTTAACTCCTAACTCTTCCATTATCCATTACCAGCCATATCGTTAACTTCCCTCAAGCGCGAAGTTACGAACCGATTCATCCATTTTTCTAAATAGACTTGATTAGTATTTTGCTCTGATGAATCTTTGGTATCTATAGGATAAGGCATCAGTCCTAAAATCGTCGCCGTTGTCACACAAAACATCGACTTTTGGAAGCTTATGCAAATTTGGACTCGTAAATCATCTTCACCCCGGAGACTATTACGATAAATTTCGTGTAAATACTCTGGAAGATAATGACGCATATCCTGCATCAGCAAGGTGGGAGGAATACCTGCACCGCCAATGGGCAAAGGATCGGCATATAATGCGCCATACTGAAATCGACTTTGATCTGGAGAGATTTGATAAGCTTGGGCGTTGTATGAAACTGTGCCGTGGAAAGGAGTTCCTCGGAAGAAAATCGCTTCTACATAAGGTATCGCTGTATCTGCTAAAAAGGTTAAACCAACGCTTTTGGGAATGATTTCATAGGCTTTATCCCGAATTTTAACGGTGTAGGTAATTGGATTTGATGCATTCGCCACTAACCCCGCTTTAATATGATCCACAACTTGGGGAATCGATTTGATTTCACCTCGGTCGTAACGGTCTGATAAGCTGAGGAAAATATCAGCCATTACTCGCCAGAATTGACCTAAACCGGTGTAATAAGCAGAGACGCGTAACTGTTCTGTTAAGAAGTCTGGAAACAGTTGGTTAATGCCCAAAATTAAGGGATTATTTTTAAATTTTGCAGCGATAACAGTTTGTGCTATTTCTTGAAATTCTTTTGTATCTAAATATGTATCAAGTCCCCCGCCACCATGCCACATCATTGATTTCAAGCAATACTCAGCATACTCAAAATTAATGCGGTCATGCCACCAATGGCGGAGCAATTTTTGGAAAGAAAATTCTCCATTAAAATATTTAAAAAATGGAAAAAATATTAAAAATTGATGTTCAGCAATGTAGATCAGATTTTTCGAGTAAGCATCTAAAACTATGCCATAGCTTTTAAGAATACCAACTACTTCCAGGACGTTTTCTGGACTATCAGGAAGTAATGCTTCCCCTTTTTGCAGCCGTTCAATATACTCAGCTAAAGGATTGTGAGTAGGTTTCTTTTTTTTGTTTTTAATATTTACCATTGCAAGTTCTCCAAAAAGTATAGGGGTTGGGGATTAAGCATTAGTTGTAGGGTAAGACCATTTTTTGAAGACTTAGTACCCAGTCCCCCTTCGGGTGACGCTACGCACAGTCGCTCATGAGAGAAACCCCCATCACCTTTGGCGTCTCCTGCCACCTACTCCCCTAGTGAGGCGATCGCTCTGGCTTACCAGTCCCGATCTTTCAACTTTTGTTTTTTACCTTATCCAAAGACACCGTTGCTACTACGTTTTGTGTACTTGCCATTGCTGTGATTGTTGGTTCAGTCCAACGCGATAACCAAGCCGGTTGCATACCAAAAATTACAATTAGCACAGCTAAAACTAGAGCTGGGGCGCGATCGCTCCAATACACGCGCGGTAAATTTATAACTGGTGCAGACAAGCGCCCAAAAAAAGCGCGGTTGACAAGAATTAAAAAGTAAACCGCAGTTAAGCCAGTACCAATCATGCATAGCAAAGTTTGCACTGGAAAAACTGGGAAGCTACCTCGAAAAACAATGAATTCAGAAATAAATCCTACCATTCCTGGTATGCCAGCACTGGCCATAACTCCCAGAACCATTAAGCTACCAATTACGGGTAGACCTCGTTCTGGGTTAAGCAGTCCCTGAACAACATTTAAATCCCGGCTGCCGGCTTTTTTATACACAACTCCCACCAGCAAAAACAGCATTGCGGAAATCAAGCCGTGGCTAATCATTTGCATGACAGTACCCAATATGCTTAAAGGTGTAGCAGCAGCTGCTGCTAAAAGCACGTAGCCCATATGTCCAATGGAACTATATGCCACCATTTTTTTCATATCAGTTTGAGCGATCGCACAAGATGCACCATATAGCACACTCACCACCGCCCAAGTCGCCAACCAGGGAGCGACATAAGCCCAAGCTTCTGGTAACAAATTCATGCCAAATCGCAGTAAGCCGTAAGTTCCTAACTTCAACAGTACCCCAGCCAACAGCACAGAAATCGGTGTGGAAGCTTCAACGTGAGCATCTGGCAACCAAGTATGAAAGGGAACTAAAGGAATCTTAATCCCAAAACCTACTAAAATTCCTCCTAGCAGTAAAAGCTGGGTGGCTAAAGGCAAAGTCTTAGTATTCAAGGTTGCTAGTGCAAAGTTGGAACCACCACTCAGCCAAACTATCCCTAGGAAACTTGCCAAAATCAGGATGCCAGAAACGGCAGTGTAAATGAGAAATTTCGTAGCTGCATAACCCCGTTTTTCGCCGCCCCAAATCGCTATTAATAGATACAGCGGTATCAGTTCCAGCTCGTAAAACAGGAAAAATAGCAGTAAATCTTGTGCTAGAAAAGCTCCAGTCACGCCAACACTTAACAGTAGTATCAAAGAGTAATAAAACCTAGGACGCCTAAGGGATTCATCACTGCTGTAGATGGCAATGCAAGTTAATAGCCCATTCAAAACTAGCAATGGCAAAGATAAGCCATCTACTCCCAAATTATAATTCAAGCCTAAGGCATCGATCCAGGGCAGAGACTCGGCAAACTGTTGACTAACCTCCCCTGGATGGAACTGAGTTGCTATTACAACTGTCCACAAGAAAGCAATGCTGGCAAAGACTAAAGCTAACCTACGGGCGAATTTCCCACTGATGTCAGAGGGCCAGAAACCAACTAAAGCCGCACCTAATAACGGCAGCAAAATCAAAGCACTAAGCATAAGAATAACTAGGGAGAGGGAGCAGGGGGAGCAGGGGAGGCAGCACTTCTCTACGAGACCGGAGGCGTAGCTTGCTTCTTTGCAGGAGTACGGCTACGCTCAGTGACCGGGAGGGAGGGGGAGCAGGGGGAGTAGAATACATTACTCCTGATTCCTGTCTCCTCAACTCCCAACTCTGCACTATTAAAAAGGCAAGTTATCTAATAAACCCAATGACCAGCTGATGAAAAAACCCAGGACGCTGACGACTGCTAGGATTGTCAACATATACCCCTGAGATTGACCAGAAACGCTATATTTTAAACCTTGCCCACTGAGAATTGTTGCAAAACCAACCAAGTTTACTAGACCGTCAACTAAGTAGCGATCGCTCCAAGCTGAAATCTGAGAAAGTAGCGTTACTACACTTACTACAGTCACTCGATAAACTCGGTCAATGTAAAAATCATAACCTAATAGGTCTTGTATAAATCTCCATGCCAGTATCCTAGATCTTGACCAGGCTTTGTGCAGATAAACTGTAGCCCCTATACCTACGCCCACCACGGTAGAAGAAAACAACATTAACACTACATACCAATTAATACTTTCCCAATCGGGTAATAAGTACCATTGCTGTAGCATTAGGGGTAGTAGCAAAGTCAAAATCGTCAGAGACACCATTGGTAATGCCATCTGCCAACCAACTTCTGGGGTGCGACGGCTTTTCTGTTGCGGTTTACCCCAAAACACTAATCTAAATACTCTGGTCAAATTCAATGCTGTCAGACCATTGACTAGTATTAAAACTCCAATCACCCAAGGGCTAATATTCACAAAACCGTCAGCCCATGCTAGCATTGCCCAAAAGCTTCCCAGTGGTAGTAGTGTTACCATTCCCGCTGAACCCACAACAAAGGCAGTTGTGGTAGCTGGCATCCGCGACCATAGTCCGCCCAGTTCTGTTAAGTCTTGACTGTGGGTAGTGAATATTACTGACCCTGAACTCATAAATAATAATGCTTTAGCGATCGCGTGAGTTAACAACAACATTAGGGCTACACCTCCCTGCTGCAATCCCACCGCCAGAAAGACTAAACCCATATATGCACTGGTGGAATGAGATAGCGATCGCTTAATGTCAATTTGAGCTATAGATACTAATGTTGCACCAATTGCTGTCACCGTACCCATGACTACCAAGGCATTTAAGGCAACTGGCGATAGAGCTAAGATTGGTTGAAGCTTATATAGTAGATAAGCACCACCAGCTACTACCAGTGAGTTTCGCAGTACTGAGGCGGGGTTGGGGCCTTCCATCGCCTCGTCTAACCACAAATGTAAGGGGAATTGGGCACATTTGCCGGCAGGCCCCGCAATCAACGCCAATCCCAATAATGTTGATGTGACTGGGCTTAAGTTAGCTGTTTGCGCCCACTCATATAAATCAGAAAAGTTCAAACTGCCTGCCATCGTGGAAAGAGTCACTACACCCATTAGCAACAACAAGTCTCCTACCCGCTTGGTTAAAAACGCATCCCGCGCCGCTGTCACCACTAGCGGTTGAGCATACCAAAATCCCACAAGCAAGTAAGTCGAAAGTGTCAAGACTTCCAAAAAAGCATAGCTGAGAAACAAGGAGTCACTAATCGCTAAACCACTCAGGGCCGCTTCAAAAAGCCCAAACAGTGCAAAAAAGCGCGCTAATGACCAGTCTTTTTCCATGTAACCCAAGGCATAGACTTGTGCTAACAGACTTAATCCTGTAATTAAAACAGTTGTTCCAATACTGACTGGCGAGAGTTCTAAGGAAAAGGATAAATCTAAGTCCGCTGCTTTAAACCAGTTAATAAGGAAATTTTCTGGTTCTCTGTCCCAGATATTTGTAAATACCAACAGGCTATGAACAAAAGCCAAAAGAGTCGTCAACAAGTTGAAATATACCGCAGGTCTTGGGCCTGTACGCTGAATTATCCCCATTCCCCACGGCAAGGTCAAAAATGCGCCTATCAAGCTATAAAAAGGCACCCACCAACTTGTTAAGAAGAGAAAATGATTCATTTAAATTTCCTTTTACGACTCAGTTTTGGTTTTTTTAAAACAGCTTTTAAAGCATCCTTTCCTAAAAAAATAACTTGATGAAAATCCATTTCTTATTAACTATTTTTAACCTAAAATTTGCTAAGTATTTTTACTTTGACTTACCCTACTAAGGTTTAATTAAATATAACTTTACATATTTAAAAGCATTTAATTTTCTTACATCACCCCCGTTTGTAAATTTATATTTCTACTTCTAGCAGAGAACTTTATAGGATATATTTGAAAAAATTATGCATTTTTCACTAAGTCATTGTTCAAATAGGAAAATTGAGGAAAGACAGAGATAGCATGATATACAGCCTTTAGTCGTCCCTCGACAGACAGGATTAGTCTTGGTTATGAATGTCGTTTTGTAAATGTAATAAAGAAATTATAAAGCATAAGGGACTGCTCTAGGAATTGTTCAACTTCGATTAAGCAGAACCCCGCCATAAATTTTTGTTAAGTTTTTTAAAACTTTTTTATTATAAACTATTATACTGATTTATATTGCCAAGAACGCCAAGCTTTCCTATGCTTAATTGTGGAAGCGTTTTTGTTGCTCAAGATGAGCTTCCTCGTCGCAATTTTCGACCCACAGTACTGATTGGATTAATTTTGTAGGAGTTCTGCGATGCCAATTGCAGTTGGAATGATTGAAACGAAGGGCTTTCCAGCAGTAGTAGAAGCTGCTGATGCGATGGTGAAAGCCGCGCGTGTCACTTTAGTAGGATATGAAAAAATTGGTAGCGCTCGCGTCACCGTAATTGTTCGGGGAGATGTATCTGAAGTCCAAGCTTCAGTTGCAGCTGGGGTTGAAGCGGCAAGAAGAGTAAATGGTGGTGAAGTGTTATCCACTCACATCATTGCTCGGCCTCACGAAAACCTGGAATACGTCTTGCCGATTCGTTATACGGAAGCTGTGGAACAGTTCCGTACTTAAAAACTGGTTAAACAAAGTAATTAATACTCTCTATCTTGTTGAAAGTTACTTTTTTCCAGATCTAGAAACTTTAATAAAGGATTAGAACTAATGTCAATTGCAGTAGGAATGGTTGAAACGCTAGGCTTTCCAGCGGTAGTGGAAGCTGCTGATGCGATGGTGAAAGCTGCTCGCGTTACCTTGGTAGGTTATGAAAAAATCGGCAGTGGTCGGGTTACAGTAATCGTTAGGGGAGACGTTTCAGAAGTACAAGCTTCAGTAGGTGCTGGAGTTGAATCAGTGAAGCGAGTCAACGGCGGACAAGTACTGTCTACCCACATTATTGCTCGTCCTCACGAAAACTTGGAATACGTGCTGCCAATTCGTTATACCGAAGACGTAGAGCAGTTCCGCGAAAATGTTAACGCAATTCGTCCTTTCAACAGAAGACCATAATCTGTAATGCAAGTTGCTAAAGTTCGTGGCACAGTAGTCAGCACCCAAAAAGATCCAAGTCTCAGAGGTGTCAAACTACTGTTGTTGCAATTAGTAGATGAAAATGGAAATATCCTGCCAGAATACGAGGTGGCAGCAGATACTGTGGGTGCAGGATTTGATGAATGGGTGCTTGTCAGTCGTGGCAGTGCCGCTCGTCAGGTTGTTGGTAATGAACAGCGTCCATTAGATGCAGTGGTAGTGGCGATAATAGATACTATTCACGTTGAAGATGGGCTGATTTACAGCAAAAAAGACCAGTATAGATAGTCATTAGTCATGGGTGAGCTAGTGGGGTAAGTCCAGCATTACGGCGAGAAGTCTGTAGATGCTTCTGCGGCTTCCGCCGATTCACAACTTTTAAAGTGGGTTAGCCCGCCTTAGCTGACTGGCTGTCTTCTCTTGTGATGTGTTCAACACTGCGCTTGGCTTTTAAGTAGGGTTAGCAACCTGAGGAGTGTAACCCACAAGTTATTAGCTAAAGACAAATGACAAGTGACAAATGACATAGAGGAGGAATCTTGCGATGGCAGTCCGCAACACGGCGGCACCCCCAACCCCGTGGTCAAGGAATTTAGCTGAAGCCCAAATCCATGAAACTGCCTTTGTACATTCATTCTCCAATATTATTGGGGATATACGGATAGGTGCAAATGTAATCGTTGCTCCGGGGACTACGATTAGGGCGGATGAGGGTACACCTTTTTATATAGGTGAAAACACTAACATTCAAGATGGTGTTGTGATTCATGGGTTAGAGCAAGGCCGAGTAGTTGGCGATGACCAAAATAAATACTCGGTATGGGTTGGTAAGAATGCTTGCATTACACATATGGCTCTAATTCATGGGCCAGCTTATGTGGGAGATAATTCCTTCATTGGCTTTCGCTCTACGGTGTTTAATGCCAGGGTGGGTGCAGGTTGCATTGTGATGATGCACGCTTTGATTCAAGACGTAGAAATTCCCTCAGGTAAATATGTACCTTCGGGAGCGATAATTACCAACCAGCAGCAAGCTGACCGCTTGCCAGATGTGCAAGCTCAAGATCAAGAATTCGCCCATCATGTGGTTGGGATTAATCAGGCACTACGAGCTGGTTATCGCTGTGCTGCGGATAGCAAGTGTATTGCACCCATCCGAGATGAAAAAGCTAAATCTTATACAAGTAATGGTATTACTGTTTTAGAGTTGGAAAGGAGTAGTGAAGTGTCGAGCAATAGCTTGGGTGCAGAAACCATAGAGCAGGTGCGCTATCTGTTAGGACAAGGGTATAAAATTGGCACGGAACACGTAGACAAAAGACGGTTCCGTACAGGTTCTTGGACTAGTTGCCAGCCAATGGAACCGAAATCGATCGGTGAAGCGATCGCCGGATTGGAAACCTGTCTGAGAAACCATAGCGGCGAGTATGTCCGTTTGTTTGGTATTGACAAAGGTAAACGGCGCGTGTTAGAAGCTATCATCCAACGTCCGGATGGTGAGATGAAACCAGCTACCAGCTTTAAGGCTCCTGCTAGTAATGGCAATGGCAGCTACAATGGCAATAGTAATGGTAACGGCTCTGGCAGTGGCAAAGTTAGTAGCGAAACCGTAGAGCAAATCCGCCAACTCTTGGCAGGTGGTTACAAAATTGGCTCTGAACACGTAGATGAGCGTCGATTCCGGACTGGTTCCTGGACTAGTTGTAAGCCAATAGAAACAACTTCACCAAATGAAGTAATCTCAGCTTTGGAAGAATGTATAAATAACCATCAAGGCGAGTATGTGCGTTTAATTGGTATTGACCCTAAAGCTAAACGACGGGTATTAGAAAGCATTATCCAACGTCCAAATGGTCAAGTAGCCACCTCTGGTAGCCAGAAATCATTTGCCAGTGCACCATCTGCAACGGCAACAGCTACCAATACCCGCTTAAGTACCGAAGTCGTAGACCAGGTGCGGCAATTATTAGCTGGTGGGTATAAAATTAGTATTGAACACGTAGATGAACGACGGTTCCGTACAGGTTCCTGGACTAGTAGCGGTCAAATTCAAGCCTCCTCTGAGAGAGAAGCGATCGCAGCCGTAGAAGGGCATCTCGGCGAATACCAAGGGGAATATGTGCGCTTAATTGGTATTGACCCCAAAGCCAAGCGTCGGGTATTAGAAACGATTATCCAACGCCCAAATGGTCAAGTAGCCGCCTCTAGTAGCCAGCAATCATTTGCTAGTACACCATCTGCAACAGTAACGGCTACCAGTAGCCGCTTGAGTACTGAAGTAGTGGAACAGCTACGGCAGCTATTGGCTGGTGGGCATAAAATTAGTATTGAACACGTAGACCAACGGCGGTTCCGTACAGGTTCCTGGACTAGCAGCGGTCAAATTCAAGCCTCCTCTGAAAGAGAAGCGATCGCAGCCGTAGAAAAACACCTCGGCGAATACCAAGGGGAATATGTGCGCTTAATTGGTATTGACCCCAAAGCCAAACGTCGGGTATTAGAAACAATTATCCAACGACCATAGTAGGGAGTAGGGAGTAGGCAATAGGGAATTTTAATATCCACCATTCACCACTCATCACTCCCCACTCACCACTGACACTTTCTTCCGGCTTCTGAGGTTAAAATTTCCATGTCTGTGCCGTCATTGCGCCTCAGCAATAACTTTGATTCTTACATTAGTGGTGAGGTGACTATTCATCCAAGCGCAGTACTTGCGCCTGGGGTGATACTCCAAGCGGCTGCAAACAGCAAAATCATCATTGGCCCAGGAGTCTGTATTGGTATGGGAGCAATTCTCCAAGTCCATGAAGGAACCCTAGAGGTAGAAGCAGGCGCAAACCTAGGAGCCGGTTTTTTGATGGTTGGTAAAGGCAAAATTGGAGCAAATGCTTGCATTGGTTCAGCAACAACAGTTTTTAACTATTCAGTTGAACCTGAACAAGTAGTTCCACCTGGATCGATTTTAGGAGACACCAGTCGTCAGATTGCTCAAACAAAGCAACTGGAACCATCTACAAATAACCCAGCTTCTACAAGTGCACCACCGCAGAAGCAAGAGGCAAATAGCTTAGGGGGAAGTCAGGAAAAGGTAATTTCCTCAACTAACTTCTCAGCTTCGAGTTTTGTAGATTTCAAACACGGGTCGATTTCTTTCTTTAAATCTCCCGCCACTCCAGAAAGCCAGTCTCCTCCTGTGGAGGAACCGACCAATGATGCTGATTCAACCTTGGGGGAAGCCACCCAAGAATCTACAGAACAGAACTTAGACCCCAATCAGCCAGCTACAGAATCCCCTAACGGTTTCGGGAATCAAATTTATGGGCAAGGGAGCATAAAAAGACTGTTGACCACGTTGTTTCCCCATAGACAATCCTTGAACGACCCAAACTCTGACGATTAGTCGGAGTAAGTGTTAATTGTAAGTTGTCGGCTTTGTGAGTATCTTGGAAAGTTCACATGGAAACAAATAATCAACGGTTTATGAATACCACCCAGGGAGCGAGTAATCAAGACACCTACCAAGACACTGCTTTGGGTTTAGTTTCTACCCGCAGCTTTCCAGCGATAGTTGGCACAGCGGATATGATGCTAAAGTCAGCTGGAGTTCACCTAGTTGGATATGAAAAAATAGGTGGCGGTCATTGTACTGCGATCGTCCGGGGTGGAATTGCTGATGTGCGTCTTGCTGTAGAAGCGGGTGTCCAAACTGCTGAACAGTTTGGTCAATTGGTTTCTAGCTTAGTGATTCCCCGGCCTTATCCCAACCTAGAGGTGGTGCTGCCAATTACTAACCGCCTGACTCAATTAATGAGAGAGGGCAATTACAGCCGTCTGAGTCATCAAGCAATCGGTTTGGTGGAAACGCGGGGATTTCCGGCAATGGTTGGCGCATGTGATGCCATGCTCAAAGCTGCTGATGTCCATTTGGCAGCGTATGAAAAAATTGGTGCGGGTTTGTGTACAGCGATTATTCGTGGCTCCATAGCAAATGTGGCAGTAGCAGTAGAAGCAGGTATGTTCGAGGCAGAACGCATCGGCGAGTTGAATGCAGTAATGGTAATTCCTCGACCACTGGATGATATGGAGCAAACCTTGCCATTAGCAAGTTGCTGGATAGAAGAACGTCAACCGTTAAAGTTGCCCATCAATATTAAAGAGCAAGTTACCGAAAGAGAGATGGTAGGTTTGCCAGATTTAGCCCAGCTACCTGCAAAAATTCAAGAAGAATTATGGAATGATGAATGATGAATTATGAATCATGAATTGTAAGCAATCCTCATTCAATATTCAACATTCATCTTTAACGGGAAGGCATCTTATGCTTTGCTTGTTGTTCTGATGATAACTTCTCCAGTCCATAAGTCAAATACCTTTCTTTTAATAGCATCAATAGAGTTTTATCTATACAATCACTCATAACTTCGTATGAGCAACGCTGTCTCAAGTGCAGGTGTTCAGTAATACTAGTTTTATATCTACAAATTGCTATTAGCTATTAGAGGAGAATCTCTTGAACCAAGCGACGCTGCACCAGTTGAAGGTGTTTGAGGCGGCGGCACGGCACAGTAGCTTTACTCGTGCAGCTGAGGAATTGTTTCTCACCCAACCTACCGTCTCCATGCAAATCAAGCAACTAACGAAATCGGTAGGGTTGCCACTATTTGAGCAGGTGGGGAAGCGCTTGTATTTGACTGAAGCAGGACGAGAATTATTTGCTACTTGTCGGCAGATTTTTGAAACTATAGCCCAGTTTGAAATGAAAGTGGCGGATTTAAAAGGGCTAAAACAGGGGCAATTGCGCTTGGCTGTAATTACAACAGCAAAGTATTTTATACCACGTTTATTAGGGCCATTTTGCCAACTTTATCCAGGAATTGATATCTCGCTGCAAGTAACAAACCACGAACGAATTTTAGAAAGGATGAGTAGTAATTTGGACGACTTGTATATTATGAGTCAAGTTCCAGAAAATTTAGATTTGAATTTTGAGCCATTTTTAGAAAATCCTTTGGTGGTTTTTGCACCAACTAGTCATCCACTAGTTAAGGAAAAAAATATTCCCATACAACGTTTGGCCAATGAACCTTTTATTATGCGGGAACCCGGCTCAGGAACCCGTCGTGCCGTCCAAAACCTCTTTGAGGAACATGGGGTAACAGTGAAAGTGAAGTTGGAATTGGGAAGTAACGAAGCAATTAAACAAGCGATCGCAGGTGGTTTAGGAATATCCGTTTTATCTCACCATACCTTAATGCCAGATACGACAGAACTAAGCATTTTGGATGTAGAATACTTTCCTATCAAGCGAAATTGGTTCATGGTTTACCCAAGTGGTAAACAGTTATCTATCGTCGCTCGTGCCTATTATGAGTATCTACTGGATGCAGCAAAGAAAATTGTAGCGTTAAGAACTGTTGCTACTAGTAATATAGTGGAGCAAACTCACGCATGAACTAAGCTGATATGCATTGAGCTTGCATTAGTCGGGATAGAGGGAGATAAATAAATTCAAAATTTAAGATTTTGAATTTTGAATTCTCCGCAGGGGTTGACGGTTAGACCAAGAAACATTGACAATTAACCAGCAGTACCATTAAAAATTGGGAAAAACTGGCAGTGGTTAATCCGGAAATACCATCTTGGCGCAAAGGAATACAAAGCCAGATTGTAGCTGTTACAGTGTATACTGACAAAGCTCTAGTTACACGACGGAGTGTAGTATCTTTAACAGGGCTTGAACGGGAATTAGTAATTACACCGTTGCCAGTGACCCTAGAAACTGACTCTATCAGGGTTAGCGGTACGGGTACAGTAGGAGTGCGCTTGCTAGGAGTAAGCTGCGATCGCATTTACACTACTGAACCTGTAGCCGAGCGAGTGGCACAGTTGACAAGGCAAATTGAGCAATTAGAAGCAGAAAAGCGTCATTTGCAAGCTCAAGTCGATGCTTTGGTATTACAGTCCAGTTTTATCGAAGGTTTACGTGAAAAGACAGAGGAAAGCTTTTCACAAAGTTTGGCACGGAAAAATCTCAGCCTCAGCGAAATTTTGGATTTCTTGAACTTTCTCGGAAGCCAGTATAGTGAGTATGCGATCGCATCTGGGGAATGCCAAAGCCAACAGCAGAAATTAGACAAGCAGTTACAAGCACTCCGCGCCTCGTTGCAAAAAATCCAAACACCTCATCCTAAAGAAAGTTTTAACTTGATTGTGGCAGTTGAAGTTGCAGGTGAAGGCGAGTTTGAACTAGAGCTTTCTTATGTAGTGAATCGCGTCAGTTGGACTCCTCTTTATGACTTACGCTTTACCACTACCAGCGATATCGTAAATTTGAGCTATCTTGCAGAAGTTACCCAAAGCAGTGGCGAAGATTGGATTGGTGCAGCTCTTACCCTTTCTACCGCTAAACCAGGATTAGGCACACTCCCACCCAAACTTGAACCCTGGTATATCGACACCCCAAGTCCACGAAGGGTGCGACAACGACGTGATGTTCGTCCGTCGCTACCTCCCGTACCAGTTCAGGCTGCTCCTGCTGGTGAAGGAAATTGGCAAGAACAAGACGAAGTTGCAGAGGATAATCTCGTCTCGGCTCAAACCGTTGTAGCAGAAATATCCAAAGAAGGCAGTGTAGTTAGTTTTAAACTGAATGGTGGCGGTAACATTCCTAGTGATGGCACACCTCATAAAACAACAATTTTCAACGACGATTATCCTTGTGGCTTCGATTATGTGGCAATGCCGCACTTAGTAAGCTTTGCTTATCTGCAAGCTAATGTAAAGAATAGTGCCAACGGCGCAACTCTGTTACCAGGTAAAGCGAATATTTTCCGCGACAATGTATTTGTCGGCACAACTCAGTTAGAGAATGTTGCACCAGGGCAAGAATTCAAACTTAACTTAGGGATTGATGAAAGTTTGAACATTGAACGTGACTTAGTTGAGCGTCAGGTAGATAAAAGACTTATTAGCAATCAGCGCCGGACTACTTATGGTTATCGGTTGGTGATTACTAACTTGCTCAACAAAGAAACAAATTTGAAACTAACTGAACAATTACCAGTAAGTCGTAATGAACAAATTAAGGTGCGACTTACTCGCAGCAACCCCCAAATTCAATTAGGTGAAATGGGGATTTTAGAATGGGAGTTAACTATTCCACCTCAAGAGCGACGAGAGGTATATTATCATTTTACTGTCGAGCATCCGCCTGAGCTAGCGGTAATTGGGTTGGATATTTAGAATTGAGGTGAGGGTTGAACGAAAGATTATTGTTTATTTAAATGTCTACTATAAGACTCCTATTTGATTTTTGTTGGCGTAGCCTGCGCTTGCGCTTAAAAAACTCAGTACACTTTTATTACTTCTTCCCTATTCCCTGTTCCCTATTCCCCATTCCCTTAATAAGCAGTATTAACCCCGTCTTAATAATTTATTAAAATGCAACTCTTAATCTTAGATTTTGGAGTTTTGCTGACTGTGTTCTAATGAAATTATCAAGACGTAACTTTTTTACATTAGCTGGCGCGAGTGCCGTTGGCGTTACGATGCTCTCTCCCCTGGAAGCCTTATATGCAAGATCTGCTAGTGGTAAAGTTACACAAGGAATTGGTTATGGCCCATTGAAGGCAAAGCTGCCCGAAAATGCGGATGAACTTAGTGGTATTGTTCTTGATGGATTTGACTTAAGCCGCACTCCCTTGTTGGAACTGCCCCCCGGTTTTAACTACACTGCAATATCAATTACTGGCCAAACTATGGATGATGGGGCACTAGTGCGTGCTGGTCACGATGGTATGGCTGCTTTTCCTGGGCCTAGAAACACTACAATTTTGGTGCGAAATCACGAACTGAATCCTAGTTCTGATGGGCTTTTGGCATCTCCACGATATGACCAGATTGGGGGAGGCACAACGACACTTATTATTAGCCCTGACCGTCGGGTGAAAAAGCATTTTGTTTCTCTAGCGGGCACTATTCGCAACTGTGCCGGTGGGCCGACTCCTTGGGGTTCCTGGGTTAGCTGTGAAGAGAACCTGACTATTCCTGGGCCAAGCAATACAGCTACCAAGAAGCATGGTTATAACTTTGAGGTTCCGGTAACAACCGATATTCAGGTTGCTTCTCCAATCCCTCTCGTTGCAATGGGCCGCTTTAACCATGAAGCAGTCGCGGTTGATCCGGAAAGTGGATGGGTGTATCAAACTGAAGACGATGGAAATAGCTGCTTCTATCGCTTCCGTCCTAATCAGAAGGGTAACCTTCGGAGTGGTGGAGTGCTTGAGGCCTTAGTCATTGAAGGAAGACCTACAGTTAATACTGGCAAAGGTTTTCTTCCTCTTAAAAATAAACCATTGGCAGTTAAGTGGGTAAAGATTGATAACGTTGATCCTGCTACCAATGAATTGACTGCTTCCGTGCGGTATCAGGCGCAAAGTAAGGGTGCAGCCATTTTCTCACGAGGTGAAGGTGCATGGTATGGCGATCGCTTGATCTATTTTACCTGTACCAATGGTGGCGATGTCGGGCAAGGGCAGGTTTTTGCCTATAAACCCAACAATCTTGACCCTAACAGTGGCACTCTTACCCTGATTGTGGAGTCTACTGATAGTATGGAACTTAATTTCCCTGATAACATTACTGTGGCTCCATTCGGAGATCTCTTCCTATGTGAAGACGGTAGCGATACTGAATTTGTTATCGGTGTTAACCAGAGAGGCGAACTGTATAAGTTTGCAGCAAATGCTCTTAACGGTAGTGAATTTGCTGGTGCCTGCTTCTCACCTTATGGGCACACAATGTTTGTAAATATTCAGACTCCTGGAATTACATGTGCGATTTGGGGACCGTGGACTAGAAAACGAGCATAAGTTTACTTATAAGTAAGTGATGTTATCACTTGCAGGGCTGCTTCAGTCTGTTTTTGAAGTAGCCCTTTTTGGTAGGCTTTGGGTGAGATTGCAGGAATGCAGAGGAGACAACCGGAAATGAATCTGCTGGTTCGAGAAGCACAACCGAATGATGCTGAGGCGATTGTTGGCATTTTGAACCCTATCATTGAAACCGGTGTGTACACTGCCTTTGATACGCCGCTCACAGTCGATGCTGAACGGGAGTATATTTTGAATTTTCCCCAGCGTGGGGTGTTCCATGTCGCTGTGCGCTTTCCAGATCAGACGGTTGTTGGCTTTCAAAGTATGGAACCATTTGCCACCTTCACACATGCGTTTAACCATGTAGGAATTATTGGAACATACGTGGATCTCTTGTACCGACGACAAGGCATTGGCAAGAGTCTTTTTGAGGCTACGTTTGAAACCGCTCGCAGTAAGGGATACGAAAAAATATTAACCTACATTCGCGCCGATAATGTCCCTGCCTTAGCCAGTTATCTCCAGCATGGTTTTCGCATAATTGGGACGGCACAAAGACAAGCCAAAATTAAAGGAATGTATGTGGACGAGATCATTATCGAACGGTTCTTATAGTTAGCGTCTACGCTCCTCACTGCTACGCTAAACTTATAGCACCTAGACACTTGCCACCATGTCTGTCACCCAAGATTTAGAAACCACAGAAGATGTTATATTTCCCCCAGGGGATTTATATAGTGATGAACCACCTTTGGAAACTGACTTGCATCGGCTACAAATGACGCTGCTCATCCAATGCCTTGAGTGGTTGTGGCGAAATCGTAATGACTTCTATGCATCTGGCAATATTACAATTTACTACAGCCCACGGCAGCGCAAATCAGAAGATTTCCGAGGCCCAGATTTTTTTGTAGTGCTGGAAGCTGAACGCAGACCCCGTAAAAGTTGGGTTGTTTGGGAAGAATATGGCAAATATCCCAACGTCATTGTAGAACTGCTATCAGATTCTACAGCAGCAACTGACAAAGGCTTGAAAAAACAAATTTACCAAGACACCTTTCGCACACCAGAATACTTCTGGTTCGATCCTAATAATTTAGAATTTGCTGGATTTGTTTTGTTAGGTGGTAAGTATCAACCACTGGAACCTAATCCTCAAGGTTGGCTGTGGAGCCAGCAGCTAGAGTTATATTTGGGGGTTTTTCAAGAAAAGTTACGCTTTTTCACTACTGAAGGACAACTAGTTGTGACACCAGAAGAAATTGCACAACAGGAGACACAACGCGCTGAACAAGAAAAACAACGCGCTGAACAAGAAAAACAACGTGGCGATCGCTTGGCGGCAAAACTGCGAGAATTAAATATAAATCCAGATACCGTTTAGCTTCTGGCAATGTTTTAGTTTTGCTTGGTAACGCGAATGCTATGGATCTTCAGGAAAAACCCATTTTGGCGGTTCCGTGATTTTTTTCCGCAGACGGTCTTCAGCCATTTGCAGCATTTCGTCTAAGGAAGTCTCTTTAACGAATTTTGCGGTTGCCTCTTTAAACTCGACGTTGGGGCATTTATCCCCTAAAATACACCCGTTAACGCAGGACTCGGCGCAGTTAATCTTTTGCTCCACAGTGAATTCCTCTCTACTTAGGGGGTTTTTCTACCTCCAAATAAATCTTACCTTGCCAGTTGCGATCGCATTAATTTAGCTATCTACTATTTGCAAAGAAGTGCCTGATGATGGCACTCCTGCTACGCTAACCATATATAATGCAATGTTTTGCCAGAAAGGGCGCTCATGTCGAAACTCTTTGCCACTACTGGAACCATCGCCGCGATCGCTACTGCTGTTGTCCCTCAACAGGGTAGCGTTGGCATTGTGCGGGTATCCGGTTCTCATGCAATGGCGATCGCCCAAACTCTGTTTCACGCACCTGGGCGTCAAATTTGGGAAAGTCACCGGATTCTCTACGGTTACATCCGCCATCCCCAGACGCAACAATTGGTGGATGAAGCCTTGTTGTTGATTATGAAAGCACCCCGTTCTTACACTCGTGAAGATGTCGTGGAATTTCATTGCCACGGGGGAATTATGGCAGTGCAACAGGTTTTACAGCTATGTTTAGAAAATGGGGCAAGACTAGCCCAGCCAGGAGAATTTACTCTCCGCGCCTTTTTAAATGGGCGATTGGATTTGACGCAAGCTGAAGGTATAGCTGATTTAGTGGGAGCGCGATCGCCCCAAGCTGCTCAAACTGCCTTAGCTGGTTTACAGGGAAAATTAGCTCATCCGATCCGTCAGTTACGCGCCAACTGTTTGGATATTTTGGCAGAAATTGAAGCTCGAATCGATTTTGAGGAAGACTTACCTCCGCTGGATGATAAAGCAATAATATCAGAAATTGAGAAAATTGCCGCAGAAATTACTAGGCTATTAGCAACCAAAGACAAAGGCGAACTGCTACGCACAGGTTTAAAAGTAGCAATTGTTGGACGTCCTAACGTGGGGAAGTCGAGCTTATTAAATGCTTGGAGCCAGAGCGATCGCGCCATTGTTACTGACTTGCCTGGTACAACCCGCGATGTCGTCGAATCCCAGCTAGTTGTTGGGGGAATTCCCGTGCAAGTGCTAGATACAGCGGGCATTCGCGAAACAGTAGACCAAGTAGAAAAAATTGGGGTTGAGCGATCGCGCCGTGCCGCCAGTGCAGCCGATTTAGTGCTGTTGGCTATCGACGCTTCAGATGGTTGGACTGAAGGCGATCAAGAAATTTACGCTCAGGTGCAACACCGTCCATTGATTCTAGTTATTAACAAAATCGACCTTGTAGAAACAAGATTTATTGAATCTTTGGAATATCCAAACACAATACATCAAATTGTTGCCACAGCAGCGGCACAAAATCAAGGTATTGATGTTTTAGAAATAGCAATTTTAAAAATAGTTCAATCTGGAAAAGTTCAAGCTGCTGATATGGATTTAGCGATTAATCAAAGGCAAGCTGCGGCATTAACTCAAGCTAAAATATCTTTAAAACAGGTACAAGCAACAATTGCAGAACAATTACCCCTTGATTTTTGGACAATTGATTTACGCGGTGCAATTCAGGCGCTAGGAGAAATTACAGGTGAGGAAGTTACAGAATCAGTACTTGAGAGGATTTTTAGTAGATTTTGTATTGGAAAATAAAGTATAACTGTGCTAATAATACGAAATTTATCTAATTATTGATTTTTTTTGATGTGGGAATGCAATACTTGATAAAATTCCAGTTCAAGTTCTCGGTTGTCTCAAACCAGGAATAATCACAGTCATTGGATTTCCTGGTGTAGGAATGGTAGATGGTGGATTTCCAATGGAATTACCAACTGAAATAATTCCAGTAGAGCTACGAATGCCAAACAGCGAATTTATAGTAGTTCGCGACAGACAAAGTGGAGAATTCACGCAGGTTTTGCCGAAATAATCAGATAATTTTTAAGTAAAATCTAACTTTAGTAAATTAAATAAAATGTCTTTTATAGATAATATTAAAAATACCAATGCATTAATTGTGGGTGCTAGCCGAGGCATTGGTTTAGGTTTTGTGAAAAAATTGCTACAAGATAACAGAATTGCCAAAGTTTATGCAACTTATCGTCAACTGGATTCAGCTTCTGAGTTAATGGCTCTTGCAGGCGAACATTCTGAGCGATTAATTTGTTTGTCGATGGATATTACTGACGAGTTGCAAATTACTGAAGCTATTAAAAAAATACGTACCCAAATTAACAAACTGCACTTGGTAATCAACTGTGTAGGACTTTTACATGAGGGCAATTTACAACCAGAAAAAAGCTTAAGACAACTCAATTCAGAAAATTTATTGCGTTACTTCCAAATCAATAGTATCGGTGCTGTTCTGCTAGCTAAACACCTATTACCCTTATTTCGTCATAGTGACGGCGTTGCGGTAAGCGCAGAACGTAGCGTCTTTGCCAATATTTCTGCTAAGCTTGGCAGTATTGGCGATAACCAACTTGGTGGATGGTATGGCTATCGCGCCTCGAAAGCTGCACTCAACATGTTTATGAAAACTGCGGCAATTGAGTATAGAAGAAGTTGCCCTAAAGCATTGATAGTAACATTGCATCCTGGTACAACAGATACACACCTTTCTCGTCCGTTTCAGGGAAACGTACCTGCGGAAAAATTATTCTCAGTTGAACGTACTGTTGAGCAGTTATTGACTGTCATCGAACAGCTTCAAGAGGGTGATAGTGGTCAGTTTTTCTCATGGGATGGTAGCAAATTGCCTTGGTAACTACGCTACGCTGATGTTAATGAAACCTATGTTACTTCTAACCAAAGCCTATGAAGTTTTTTGTTCCAGCAGCTAAGGACGATATTAAAGCGGAGCAGGTGTATGGTGCTATTGCTCAATCTGTCCAAGCACCAATAACCGAAAAGCGGATTTGGAAGTTACGCTGGCGTGACAACGAAACAGATCTGGAATCCGAGGTAGGGAAGCCTTTACCATCCTTTTACCAAACAGGGAAAGAGCTAGTTCTAGCAATCTTTGACTGTGAAAACTTTTATAAAATTTGTACTCTTACTCGTGGAGGAGTTAAAGGAGAGCCTATCTTAGCTGAAAAAAACTCTCAATCTTCAGCAATCTATTTTTCCGATAATGTAAATAACTGACTCTCCATTTAAATTGACCCTGCTTCTTGATGGTACTAAGCGCGATCGCTTTTCTAAAAGACGCTACGTGAAAGCGAATTGCGCTGATAGCATTGAAAAGACTAGCTAAACCGAATTTTTAAAATATGACAACCATCAAGTTGAAATTATCGCCTGAATTAGAGCGGAAATTACGCGAAAGTATCGCACGTCGTGACGCTGAAAGCATCCGAAAATTATTGGCTGATGCTTTCGCGCCAACCGTAGAGAAGCTGCTACAGCAGACACATAATCAGCAGAATTATGACGAGTTTGAAGCAGTTGCAGATCAGTTAGCTGACGAGTTTGCAGTATATGTTGGGCTAAATACACCTGTACTGTCAGATTATGCAGTCAGTCGTGAGAGTATTTACAAGGATCATCCTTAGCAGTGGTGTACCTTGTAGATACTAACGTCTTGCTGCGTCTTGTTGATCGCACCCACCCACTACACCCAATTATCCGAACCACGATTAGGAAACTGCAACGTGACGGACATACACTGCAAATTGCGCCACAAAACTGCATTGAGTTTTGGAATGTCGCCACACGACCAGCTACAAAAAATGGATTTGGTTTAACACCAACGGAAGCAGTTCGGCTGTTGCAACTGATTGAGCGTATCTTTCCATTGTTGCCTGATATGCCTGCTATTTACCTTGAGTGGCGTCAGCTTGTCGTTGCATTTAGTGTCTCAGGTGTTCAAGTGCATGATGCTCGTCTCGTTGCTACCATGAAGGCAAACGGTTTGACGCATATTCTGACATTAAATATTAAAGACTTTATCCGCTATGCATCTGAAGGTATTGTAGCAGTTGATCCAGCAACACTTTAATTGTGATTTTGCAAAACGCGATCGCCTGTTTAATGGAAGTAGGTGCGATCACACTACAGACTATACTTAAGTAGGATTACCAGTAATAATAGCTGCTTGACAGTAAGACTAAAAACACTATATCCTTCTAACAAGGAGATATCTAATGAGCTTTATTGATTGCCGTTGTTGATCCTGCGACGGTCAAACTTAAGGTGAGCTTTACACAGATCGTGTTTTTAATTTCTGTGCTTTTTATTTTGAGTAAGTGGGAATAATCTCTTAGATATCTCCGCGAATTTTTTAAAGTCGCTTGCTCTGGTGAACACATGCAGTAAATATGTTTGAGAGCATGTGTAATACTGCATATAAATATAAATACTTTCATATTGAGTTTTAAAAAATGTCTCAACACGGAGAAGAGAAGAGTCAACAAAGAAAGGCTCTTAAACCTTGTTTGGATAGAAGCTGCGATGAATTAACTCAAAAATTTTACTCTTTAAGAACTGCAAGAGATGTAGCAAAACTCCTTGAGATCCCTTACGGTACTCTAGTCTACCATTTATACATAATTCCCTATGAAGCGCGATATGTAACTTTCCAAATACCTAAAAAGTCAGGAGAAAGCCGTAATATTTCTACTCCTGCAACATCGTTAAAATTCATACAAAAAAAACTTAATCAAGTTTTACAGTGCGTGTACCAAGTAAAACCTTCTGTTCATGGTTTTGTAAAAAACAAAAATATTGTTACTAATGCAAAAGCTCACACTAGTAAGCGATATGTGCTTAACTTTGACCTAAAAGATTTTTTTCCTTCAATAAACTTTGGTAGGGTAAGAGGAATGTTTATGGCCTTACCATATGCTTTGAATCCTGAAGTTGCTACAGTGCTGGCACAGATTTGCTGCTATGATAACCAATTACCTCAAGGTGCTCCTACCTCACCAGTTGTGTCTAATATGCTATGCGCCAAGCTGGACAGTCAACTTCAAAAAGTCGCAAAAAAATATAGATTTACATACACCAGATATGCAGATGATATAACGTTTTCAACAACAGTATTAGAAAATAGTGATATTAAAACTAATGTAGATAGTATAGAAAAGACTAAAGATAAATTAGTAGATAAAGACCTAAATACTTTTTCTAGGATGAAGCTCAGACAAGTAAACTTGCAGAGATATTGAATAGTTCAAATCCAAAAGATACTACAAAAAAAGATATTAATAATTACGAGGGAATAGCAGAAGCTGTAACCTGGTTCATACGTCAGCTTTACTATTTTATGAAATAGCATTCATTCTCCAGTTTTGGTTGCAGTAGGGTTATTCCTCCTATTAAGATGCTAAGAACCAGGAAACTCCAACTCAGCACTTCCTTGTGCCAACTGCACTACCTCAGTTGGTAGGTGTTGCTCTAACCAAAGCTCCAGATCAGCCAACACCTCCTGGTAATTGAGGTCACTTTGAATCTCGTGATAGGCTTCGGGATACTCGATTCGCAGTTTATCTGAGCAGGTTAACCGCTGATAAAAGATGTCGCTTCCCGCAGGTAAAGCTACTCTATCTGCTCCACCGTGGAGAATCAACAGGGGTAATTGCCAATCAGTGGCGTGAGCATTAATCCAGTCAACTGTCGCAAAGAATTCTGTAGCTAAACGGGCCGTAGCGCGGGTATGTCGGAGAGTATCTTGGACATAGGCGGCTAAAATCTGCTCATCCCGTGAACCAGCAGTTATGTCAATGCCTGTATTTAGAGTGAAACGCGGCCAAACCCGTGAAAGCATCTTTCCTATAAGCACCCGCACAGGTGAAACTCCAACCTTCCCTAGAGTTGGCGCTAAAGCGATCGCACCTTGCAATGAAGATGCATCCTTGGGGTAGCGTAAAACATAGTCTAAAACAATTACTGCACCTAAACTATGACCCAAAAGGAAAATTGGGCATCCTGGCTGCTGGGTTTGAATCAACTGGAGAAAGGCTCGCAGGTCTTCTCGAAACTCATTCCAAGCATTGATAAAACCTCGCTCACCGGGTGAGCGTCCATGACCGCGCAAGTCCAAGCCGTAGACAGCATATTTAAGAGGTATCAGATGTTGAACGATATTACTATACCGTCCGCTGTGTCCTCCAAGTCCATGCAAAATTGCTAATATTCCCCTCACGTCACCCTCTGGACTGTCCGTTCGCTCATTTTGAGAAGACGAGAGGAATAAATTCCATGAGGGGAAAGGAATAGAGCCAAATTAGTAACCCAATGGCACTAATAACACCATTTCCCGGTAGTCTGGAGGACATCTTCGGG
>Ga0209906_100190_pt1 | contig 58462 bp, 60 predicted proteins | sample FECB24metaG_FD_188303 | JGI IMG/M metagenome (GOLD analysis project Ga0209906, IMG submission 188303) | Cyanobacterial communities from the Joint Genome Institute, California, USA from Joint Genome Institute, California, USA - FECB-24 metaG... ... | reverse complement strand
ACCCGACGGTCATCCACCCGCGGCACGCCGCGAGGCTTGTTGGGCAGCAATGGAGCGATGATCGACCATTCCCGGTCGGTCAGTTCGTAGCGGCGTCGTGTCATCAAAGGACTCCTCATCAAGGAGCGTTGAATCAGCGATCCGTTCAGTTGCCAACCCGATTTATGGGTTTACGACCTAGCCAACTGCATCCATGTGACCAACTCGGGCGTCCTAAGCGCCTTTGTGGGATCGGACTGCGACAGGATGTTGGTATCGACGAGATACATCAAAATTCATCGCGAAACGCGGGTCCCTTCTGGCGCAACGGCAAATCGTCGGCATCGCCTGGAAATGCCATCAGCAGTTCGCCAAAACTCGGGATCTTCTTTGACAGGCGCTCGTATTCCGCAAACGAAATCACCACGGCCTCCTTCTTGCCATGCCGCGTGATCAGCGACGGCCTGCCTGCTACAGCTTCGTCAACGACGGCGGACAAGGTCGCTTTGGCGTCCTTGAGCTGAATCGATTTCATACGCGCGCTCCAATATGACTACTGTAGTCATATCAGAACATCCACACTCCCGCAACGCAAAGGGCGGCCCGCAAGCCGCCCCTCTCCGATCTGTTGGTCAGTCCTCAGCGGCCGGCGATCAGCCCGGCGATGATGCCCGAGGCGATGGTGATCAGCAGGTAGTCGTTGCCGACCTTGACCCATTGCTGGCCATGGCCTGGACGGCGCAGCCCGTGGCGCTGCCAGTCGCGCACCTGCTGCTGGCGCTTCCAGTTGGTGTAGCGATGGCCGCGCTGGAAGCGGTGCTGCTTGACGATCGGCTTTCGGACGGCATGCCCGCTGCGAACGCCCGGCTTCTGGAATCTCGGCTGCTGGACCTGGCGTTCCATCTGGTTCTCGTAGACCGAGCGGGTCTGCGCCTGGGCAGCCGGAACAGCCAGCATGGAAAGGGCGATGACGGAAAGAACGATGCGTTTCATGACGGGTCTCCTTTGGTTCGACCCGCAGACCCTAGGCCCGGCCGCATGAACTGAAACTGAACATGCCAATTACAATTACGTAATGAATTCATATGTTTATTACGGATTTATAATGAACTTTCGCCCACCTTCTTCCTCTTGGGCCGGGTTCATTCCCGACACGACATGTCGGCGACACGCGCCGGAAACCTGATACGCGATACTATTATCCGGCTAACGTAATTGACCGGAACCGGCCGGCTGATTCGCAGTTTCCGAAAGGCCATGCACATCCACAGAACCCCCATTTGCATCGAGACACGGGCATGAGCGGCATCGTCGTGCTGCTCAATCTGGCCGGCGCCGTCGCGCTGCTGCTCTGGGCGACGCGCATGGTGCGCACCGGCGTCGAGCGCGCCTATGGCGGCGTGCTGCGCAATCGGCTTGGACCCGCGCTGCGCAACCCTGTTCTCGCCATAGGTTCAGGTGCCCTGCTTGCCATCGCGTTGCAGAGCGCCACCGCCGTCAGCCTGCTGGTCGGCTCGTTCGCGGGCTCGGGCGTGGTCGGCGGCACGGCGGGCCTGCTTGCGGTACTCGGCGCGGACCTCGGCTCATCGCTGGTCGTCAAGCTGCTGTCGTTCAACCTCACCTTGCTGGTCCCGGTCTGCATCCTCACCGGCACGACGATCTTCCTGTCCACCGAGCGCCGAAACTGGCGTCAACTCGGGCGCATCATCGTCGGAATCGGCCTGCTCATCATGTCGCTCCGCCTCATCGGCGAAGCGTCCGAGCCGCTGCGCGAGAGCAAGCTCCTGCCGGTCATCGTCAATTATCTCGCCGGGGACCCCGCCACCGCCTTCCTGATCGCTGCGATCATGACCTGGCTGTTCCATTCCAGCGTCGCTTCGATCCTTCTGATTGCCACACTCGCCGCGCGCGGCCTCGTCCCGCCCGAACTGGGCGTGGTACTGGTGCTTGGGGCCAATCTCGGCGCGGGCGTCATCGCCGTCCTCCTGTCGCGCGGCTCCGAGCCCGCCAACCGCGTCGTGCCGCTCGGCAATCTGCTGATGCGCGGTTTCGGCGCAGTCATCGCGCTGATCGCATTCACCCTGCTCGATCCGGACGTTACTGGGCTCGGCGCGACGCCCGCGGATCGGGTGATCCACGCGCACATCCTGTTCAACGCCGCTCTCGTCCTGGCGGGACTGGCGCTCGCGCCGCTCGCCAGCCGCCTCGCAGGGCACATTGCGTCGATGGGCACGCCGAAGCTCCTCGCCGCAGACTCGGCCCTAGCCGAACTCAGCGCCTTGAACGAGGCGGCGCTCGACACGCCGAGCCAGGCGCTCGCCAACGCCACCCGCGAAGTCGTGCGCGTCTGCGAGACAATCGAGATCATGCTGGCCGAGGTCATCGAGCTCTACCGCAATCCCGACCAGCCCCGCATCGACCGGCTGTCCGCGCTCGACGACCGGGTCGACCGCTGGCATGCCGCGATCAAGCTCTACCTTGCCAAGGTCACCGCCCGGCCGCTCTCGGAGTTCGAGGCCTCGCGCTGCCAGGAATTGATCGGCGCTTGCGTCAAGCTCGAGCAGGTCGGCGACATCATCGTGCGCAACATGCTGGTTCACGTGCAGAAGAAGATGGACCGCAAGCTGGAGTTCACGGACGACGGCTGGCGTGAACTCACCGCCTTCCACGCTTCAGTGCTGGCCAACGCCCGCCTCGCCTTCAATGTCCTGATCAGCCGCGACCGCGAGACGGCGCTGCAACTGGTGCAGGAAAAGGACCGCCTGCGCGACCGCGAGAAATCGTCGACGCAAGGCCATTTCGACCGCCTGCGCGATGGCTCGGCGAAGAGTGTCGAGACGAGCTCGATCCACCTCGACACGATCCGCGACCTGAAGCAGATCAACTCGCTGCTCGCGTCGATCGCCTACCCGGTGCTCGAAGAGCACGGCCTGCTGCGCGACTCGCGCCTCAGGGCGTCTTGAGGGCACGACGGTGCAATAAGCCCGTCAAATGCCGGCGTCGGGATGAAGGGAACGGATTTCGTCCGCCATCAGCCGCTGTATACACCAGAGGTTGCGGTCCCGGATCCCATTCTCTTCGAGCTTCGAAATCGTTCGGAAAGCATACTCTGCGGCCGATCCCCAATGACCTGCCGCGCGTGCCAAGATGCGCGCCACTTCCGGCAGCGGAGTCTTGCCAGCGTAGGCCGGTCCGTCACGCGCCGCAATGAACGCCAATGCCCTGAGCGGGCCTTGCGCGGTATCGACGCGAATCCATCGCCCGACGTTCGTCGGCGGATTGGCGTCGATTTCCCGGTTCAGCAATCTGACAATCTGGCCCTGTCGATCAGCCCCCGCCAGCCGATATGCGATACCCGTGCAACTCCCGCCCCGGTCAAGCGCCAGCATCAACGTAGGCTGTTCGCGCGTTCCGCGCCATCGCGTGAGCTTGAGGCAAAAGGAACGGTGCCAGCCTTTCGCTACGGCCTTTCGCTGTTCGACGGCCTCGAACTCCGGATTCCAGATCAGGGAACCGTAGGCGAACACCCACAGGTCGCCTGACCCGAACGCGGCGAGGAGCGCTTCCGCCATTGCCTCGATCTCGCCGTCGGTGTGGTCCGACGATCCCGGCTCGGGTCCCGGGTCTGGCTCATTCCGGTCGACGAGTTCTATCATCTCCGCCGTCAGACGCATATCCGCATCCTTGATTTCGATGGATGCCGCCATTGCGGCGCCCATCCAGCGAAACGAAGCAAATTTTGACTTTCCCGGCAAGGATTGCACCCCTCACCTGGGAGGTTTTTCCTGCGGATTGTTTAGACTACTGCAGCAGCGTCTTCACCACGCCGCTGGCCTTGGAGAAATCCATCTGGCCGGAATACTGCTCCTTCAGCGCCGCCATGCATTTGCCCATGTCGCGCAACCCGTCGGCGCCGACATCGGCGATCACCTTGGCGCAGAGCTGGCGCACCTGATCGTCGCCGAGCTGCTGCGGCAGGAACGAGCGGATGACCGCGATTTCCTCGCGCTCCTGCTCGGCGAGCTCCAGCCGGTTGGCTTCCTCATAGATCTTTGCCGATTCTTCGCGCTGCTTCACCATCTTGGCGAGGATCCCCATGATCTCCTCGTCATTGACGGGTCCCTTGCCGGCGCCGCGCGCCGCGATGTCACGGTCCTTGATCGCGGCCTGGATCAGGCGGATCGTCGAAACGCGTCGCTTGTCGCCCGCTTTGAGGGCGACTTTCAGCTGTTCTATAAAAATCTCGCGCATGGTCTAACTCCTGTCGCGACGGGCGAGGATAACCGCACGGCCAAGGCCACGCAATTCGTTTCTGTCCGCCTAAGTCGTTGATTTGTCAACGGAAGGAAATGCGGGACGAAACCGGTGCGGTCATTGACCGCTCCACGCCATTCGCTTATGTTCCGCGCCTTAAGGACAACGGACGCTGGTTGTGCACAAGGATGGCTCCTGCCGCCCTTGTGCGTTTCGCTGCGTGATATGGCCCTCATCCGGGCATTCTGCAAGTGCCGGTCATGCCGGCGAAGGAGGGCCTCATGGCCGACAAGACCGCCCCCTGGACGAAACAGCTTTCCACCGCCTGCCTCGTGCTGGCCGACGGCACGGTGATCTACGGCCGAGGCCTTGGCGCGAGCGGAACAGCGGTGGCCGAGGTCGTCTTCAACACCGCGCTCACCGGCTACCAGGAAATCCTCACGGACCCGTCCTATGCCGGCCAGATCGTCACCTTCACCTTTCCGCACATCGGCAATATCGGCACGAACAGCGACGATATCGAGGATCTGACCCCCGCCATGCGCGCTGGCGCGCTCGGCGCCGTGTTCAAGGCCGACGTCACCAACCCGTCGAGCTACCGCTCTTCCGCTCATCTCGACGAGTGGCTGAAGCGGCGTGGCGTCATCGGCATGAGCGGCATCGACACGCGCGCCCTCACCGCGCTCATCCGCGAGAAGGGCGCGCCCAACGCCGTCATCGCGCACGCGCCCGACGGCAAGTTCGACATCGAGGACCTGAAGCGCCAGGCGCGCGAGTGGTCTGGCCTCGAGGGCCTCGATCTCGCCAAGGAGGTCACCTCCGGCCAGTCCTCGGTGTGGACAGAGACGCCCTGGGTCTGGAACGAGGGCTATGCGACGCAGGACGCGCCGACCATGCATGTCGTCGCCATCGACTACGGCGTGAAGCGCAACATCCTGCGTCTCATCGCCGGCCTTGGCGCCAAGGTCACCGTCGTTCCGGCCAAGACCGGTGCGGATGAAATCCTTGCAATGAAACCGGACGGCATCTTCCTGTCCAACGGTCCCGGCGACCCGGCGGCGACCGGCGAATACGCCGTTCCGGTGATCAAGGACCTGCTGGCGACCGGCATCCCGGTCTTCGGCATCTGCCTCGGCCACCAGATGCTGGCGCTGGCCGTCGGTGGCAAGACGGTCAAGATGCACCAGGGCCATCACGGCGCGAACCATCCGGTGAAGGACCACACCACCGGCAAGGTCGAGATCGTCTCGATGAACCACGGCTTCGCGGTGGATTCGAAGTCCTTGCCGGACGGCGTTGAGGAGACCCATGTTTCGCTGTTCGACGGCTCGAACTGCGGCATCTCGCTTGCGGGCAAGCCGGTCTTCTCGGTCCAGCACCATCCCGAGGCCTCGCCCGGCCCGCAGGACTCGCATTACCTCTTCCGCCGCTTCGTCAATCTGATCCGCGAACAGCGCGGTGAAGTCGCTCTGGCGGAACGCTGAGCGCGGCCATCTCCTTGCGGAGCCGCCTGCGCCGCTGCCACCTAGCGTAGGGCGCAGTCAGCAGCATGAACAGTCCGGTGGCGGCGAGGAATCCGCCGCCGGCCCAGATCGCGGCATGCGCGGTCAGCGGCACCCCCGGCTCATAGTCCCGCCAGAGTCCGGCCATCAGCGCATCGTCATAGCCGCGGATGATCGCCACGGGGCGCAGCGGCGGCGGCAGAGTCGTGAACCACTCCGCCTGCGAGGTCAGAACCTCCTGGCGTTCGATGGTCTGCTGCACCCGCAGCCCGCGGTCCCGGAACAGGTTCTCACTTGCGCCAAGATGCATCGCCACCGCATCATCGCGCGACAGGCCGCTCTTCGCCGCATCCGCGTCGAACTCAGCCACGATCCGCTGCAGTTCTTCCAGCGCGCCCCCCAGCCTCTGGCGATATTGCTGCGCAAACTCCGGCGCCTGCGACAGGCCGAGCGCGCCCGCCAGCCCAACCGCCATCGTCATCGTGCTTCGCAACAGCGCCATCGTTGATCTCCCGAACGCAATTGGCCCACGCACAACGTGCATGGACCAATTCGGTTCGAAATGCACCAGTTGAGAACTAGGAGGCGATCCGCAGCTTGACGACCCGATTGTTGATCGATCGGAACACCTCGTCCAGTTGCGACCGGGATGGAGCGTCGAAATAATGTGCGGGGCTTGTCGCGCATTGCTGCAGCATCGTGCCTGTCGCAACATCCGGCTCTTCCAGCCGAATGGTGTAGATCACCGTGCCCTCGGCCTTGGCCGCTTCACAAGCGGCCAGCGTCTTTTCGTTCATCAGACTGTTGGTGTCGCTCGACGAGCCACCAGTGATGCCGAGGCGGCCGTCGACGAGATAGCCATGGCTCGAATAGGATGACTTGAGGCCGACGTCGCGATTGCCGAACACGTTGGCGCCGTCCGTCAGGACGATCATCACCTTCTCCGCGCCGCTTCTCGCCCGATCGGTTCCTTCCGAGAACGGCTCGCCCGGCGACAGCACGCGCTGCCCCCAGGCGACGCCTTCCATGATGTTGGTGGTGCCGTTGGCCTCCAGGCTGTTCACTTTCGCCAGGATCGCGTCATAGTTGGAGTTGAGCGGCATCATCGGCTGGGTCACGCAGGCCTGGTTGGGTCCGCGAGAGCCGGTGCTATTGGTCTCAACCGAAGCCCAGAGCTCGGTGCCCTGAACCTCGTCGTCCAGCGGCGGGCCTCCTGCGACGAGAGCGCCGGCCAAGGCGGTTGGCAATCCATATTTCTGCAGCTTGTTCGTCTTGCTGATCGGGGAATTGTCGAGCGGGTCGACAGTGGAGACGATGTAGCTGTTCGAGTAGCCGCGCGCATCCGGCTCATCGATGCTGAACGCGGGCACAAAAAGGCTACGCTTGTCGTTGGTCTTGGCTGCTGTGTCGGCAACATCATGCGCGCCCTTCTTGGATGGCACGCGCGTCTCGACACATCCGGCCCACTCTTCGCCCAGATGGTTGAACAGTTGGAAGCGGCTGAGCCCCGGCATCAATTCAACCTGGGGCACCGGGCTCTTTCCGTCGAGATCGAGCCACGCGGCTCCTGTTCCCTTGATACGTTTTCCCTTGGCGTTGTACTGCGGCGCGTATTGCGGTCCGACATTGACGAAATTGGCGAAAGGCACCACGGCGTATTTGAGATGAGCGGGGCTGTCGACCTGCGACGACATCTGCTCGATCATGCCGGTCACAGCCTCCTTCATCGAGGCAAGCTTGCCGCCCTTCATCGAACCCGTCGTGTCGAGGACCAGCGCCAGCTCGTATTTCACCGTCGCAATGTCTGCGACCGAGGTCGCCACCACGGGCCATTTCTCGTAGCCGAACAGGTTGCCGAAGGCGAGCGGCGTCATCGAGACCGCATCGATCGTCACCTTGGTGCCCTCGCGTTGCACGCGCATGTTCGAATGGGTGATGCCGAAATTGCCGGTCAGCAGATCGGCCGCGATCTGCGTGGCGCGCGCGTCCGAAATGCCGGTGCCCTCACGCGCAACCGCAAGCGACGCCGTATCCATCGCGTGCTGCAGGTCGACCCTGGTTCGCGAAAGGGTGGTGAAATCGACCGCGATCCCGCCGGCCATCAGCAACGGCAGCGCGGCGATGGCGGCAAACAATGCGAAATTTCCTCTGCAATCTTGCAGGAATGCTGATGCACGTCTCGTCATCATTGCCCCCTCAGACAGGTGAGATGGCAGTATCCGACAATTACTTGAATTCCCGCTTAAACTTGAAGTTCGGCTTTGAGCGGCCGGAATTACCCGGCGTTAACCACTCACGGCCGCTTCTTACTCCGACGTTTGATCTAGATCTGGCTGTTGAACGTATCGCAGTCGGACAGCTTGCCCGACTTGAAGCCCCGCGCGAACCAGGTCTGTCGCTGCGCCGAAGTGCCGTGGTTGAAGCTTTCCGGCACGACATAGCCTTGCGTCTTCTTCTGCAAGGTGTCGTCGCCGATCTGTTCCGCCGCGTTCAGCGCCTCCTCGATGTCACCGTCCTCGAGCAGTCCCTTCTTTGCGGTGAAATGGCCCCAGATTCCGGCGAAGCAGTCCGCCTGCAGTTCGACGCGCGTGGACATCTGGTTCTGCTCGGTCTGGCTCATCGTCTGGCGCATGTCGTTGAACTTCTTCATCACGCCGATCAGGTTCTGCACGTGATGGCCGACCTCATGCGCCAGCACATAGGCCTGCGCGAAGTCGCCCGCCGCGCCAAACTGGCGCGCCAACTGGTCGTAGAAGGCGAGGTCGATATAGACCTTCTGGTCGCCCGGGCAGTAGAACGGCCCTGACGCCGCCGAGGCGAAGCCGCAGGCCGAGCGCACCTGGTCCGAGAACATCACCAGCGAAGGCTCCTTGTAGGCCTGACCTTCCGCCTGGAAGATGCCGTTCCAGACATCTTCGGTTTCGGCGAGCACGGTCGCCACGAACTGGCCCATCTCGTCGCTCGGCTGGGCGGTGGTCTGCGTTCCGCCAGGCTGCGACGGCTGGACCTGCGTCTGTCCCGGCACGCCGCTGCCTTCCAGCATCGCCAGCGGGTCTATGCCGCAGGCGCGCAGCACGAAAAACAACACGACCAGGATGATGATCGTGGAGAAGCTGAACCCGCCTGTGCGCGTGCCCCCGACCGGAATCCGGAACCCGCCGCCACGGCCTAAGCCGCCGCCGACGCCCCCTCCGGCGCCGCGCTGATCCTGTATATTGTCGCTCTGACGACGGCCTCTCCAGCGCATGGCATTCCCTCAAGCTTCGTTATTCATCGGCCAGAAATGTCGGCAGCCGCATCACAGAACCCACAATTAGACGAACGGTTGCACCAAGTCATCGTGGATTTTGGCGGGTTCAGCGCTACAATCTCCACCCCCGCAGGATCGAGAAGCGCGCCACCGCCCCCTTTTCCAGGCGCTCGGCCGAAAACGCCTGCAGGACGCCAGCCCGCTCATGTCGGATCGTCAGCGCAAAACGCTCGCCCTTGTAGACGCAATCCTCGACGGTAAAGTCTCCGCCGCCGGCGTCGGCGACAACATCCTCGGGCCGCACCAGCACGCTTGCCGTCGCCGGATCGGGCGAGCAAAGCGCGGCGGCAATCGACCGCCCGTCGATCTCACGTCCCGCATCCTCGCCCAGCGCCATCTGGACCACCAGGCCGCTGCCGATCAGCGCCGCGACCTCGCTCGTGGCAGGCGTGCGGTAGATCGATCGCGGATCACCCGCCTGCAGCAGCCGGCCGGCCGACATCACGGCCACCGTATCGGCCAGCGCCATCGCCTCACCCTGGTCGTGGGTGACGTAGATCATCGTCGCGCCGGTGCGCTGGTGAAACTCGCGAAACGTCTCTTCCATCGACGCGCGCAGGTGCCGGTCGAGATTGGCGAGCGGCTCGTCGAGCAGGATAACATCCGGTTCGGCCACCAGGCATCGCGCCAAGGCCACCCGCTGCCGCTGCCCGCCGGACAGCTCCGCCGGCCGCCGCGAGGCGTATGGCGTCATCCGCACCGCATCGAGCGCAGCGGCGACACGGTCGCGATAGGCGTCGCCGACGATCCCGCGCACCTTTAGCGGATAGCCGACATTGCCCGCGACATCCATGTGCGGCCACAGTGCATAGGACTGGAACACCATGGCCATGTTGCGCGTCTCGGGTGGCGCGAAGACGCCCGGACCCGCCAACACCCGGTCGCCGAGCCTAATGCTGCCGCTGTCCGGCCGCTCGAAACCGGCGATCATCCGCAGCAGCGTGGTCTTGCCGCAGCCGGATGGCCCCAGCAGCGCGACGAACGAGCCCGGCTCGACGGCAAGCGAAAATCCCGCCACCGCCGGCGCATCGCCGCCGAAACGGCGCGACACCGCGTCGATCATCAGGCCCGCCACGGTATCGCTCCCTTGGGCAGCCGCCCGGCCAGCGTCTCCAGCACGATCATCAGCAAGAACACCATGGCGACGATCAGCACCGACAGCGCCGCCGCCAGCGACGCCGCGCCGCCGTCGTCCAGGTTGAACACCGCGACGCCCAGCGTCTGCGTGCCGGCCGACCACAGCAGCGCCGAGACGGTCAGTTCGTTGACCGAGAACAGGAACACCATGATAGCCGATGCGCCCGCGGCCGGCGCGATCAGCGGCAGCACGATGTCGCGCATGCGCTGCCAGAAGCCCGCGCCAAAGATCCGGGCGGCCTCCTCCAGCGCGGCGTCGGTCTGGCGAAAGGCGCTGGCGAGCGGCTTCAGGCCGACCGCCATGAAGCTCGCGAGATAGGCGGCGAGGATGATCCAGATCGTCCCGTAAATCGACACGCCCAACACGGGCGCTGCGAACAGCAGGATGAAGGCCACGGCCAGCACGATGCCCGGCAGGGCGTAGGGGATTTCCACGACAGTCTCCACGGCCACCCGCGCAAAACCACCGCGCTTGTTGAGCCACCACGCCAGCGGCACGCACAGCGCCAGCAGCACGATTGCGGCCGTCGTGGCGAGGAAGAACGAATTGCCGAACGCGGTTCGCGTGACCGACTGGACGAACAGGATCTCGCGATAGGCGTCGAGCGACGCCGTCGCCAGCGACAGCCGCACGCCATAGGCCGGCACCAGCGATGTCGCGACCAGCGCCAGCATCGGCGCGACGAGGATCACGGCGAGCACGCCGGCCAGCCCGAGTTCGGCCGGAAGCCGCCATCCGCTGAGCGGAAAGCGCGCCACCTGGCCGCTGAGGCCGATGATCCGGTAATCGCGCCGCCGCAGCGCCAGTTGCTGCACCGCGATCCCCGCGAAGGCGATCCCTGCGACCAGCATCGACAGCAACGACATCTCAGCCAGAATGCCGGTGCCGAAGCTGGCAAGCCGGCTGTAGATATAGGTTGGCAGCACGAAGATCGACGCCGGTATGCCAAGGATGGCCGGTATGCCGAAATTGCCGACGCCCGAAACGAAGGCAATCGCCGCGCCCGCGACGATGCCCGGCACGGCCAGCGGCAGGATGATGTGGCGCAGCACCTGGGCCGGTCTTGCGCCCGACAGCCGCGCCGCCTCCACCCCGTCAGCCGGGATCGCCGCAAGGCTAGCCCTCACCGCCAGAAACACCAGCGGCGCATGCTGCACGCCCAGCAACAGCGCGATCCCTGAAAGTGAATAGAGCGGCTGCGGCGAGCCGAGCGGCGGCGCGAGGCCGATGGCGTTGAGCAGCGGGCTCGACGGCCCGGTCAGCTGCACCCAGGCAAGCGCGGTCACCTGCGGCGGGATCATCAGCGGCAGCATGAAGGCGAAGCCCCACAGCCGCTTCGCGCGAATGTCGGTCAGCACCAGCGCCAGCGCGAACACCCCGCCCAGCAGCAGCGAGATCGCCATCCCGGCAAATGAGCTGACCAGCGTGTTGCGCACTGCGCGCCACGTCGCCGGCTCAAGCAGGATGTCAGCCGTGCCGCCATCCGCCAGGGCGAGCGCCGCGCCATAAACCAGGCGGCTGACCGGCACGGCGCAGATCAGCAGCGTCAGGCCAACAAGGAGCGGAGGCAGCCAGATCGGCTGGCTGCCTCCGTGAACATTCGATCGCATCAAGCAGGAATATCAGTTCGCGCCGAAGATCGACTCGAATTTCTTCTTGTCGGCTTCCGAATTGGCCAGCGCCTTGGCCGCGTCGAACGGCAGGAACTTGATCGCCGAGCGTTCCGGATATCCGGCGGGCAGCGCCACGCCGTTGCGGGCCGGGATGTAGCCTTGCGAAACGACCAGCTTCTGGCCCGCTTCCGACAGCACGAAGTCGATGAACTTCTGCGCCGCCGGCACATTCTTCGCGGTCGAGAGAATCGCGACCGGCTCGGTGACGACGCTGACGCCCTCCTTCGGGAACACGAACTCCACCGGCGCGCCCTTCGCCTTCTCGCGGATCGGCATGAAGTCGACGATCATGCCATACGCCTTCTCGCCGGTGGCGACCGACTTCAGCACGCCGCCATTGCCGCCCGACGCCAGCGCCTCGTTGGCCTTCAGCTGCTCGTAATACTCCCAGCCGAACCCTTCGGTCGAGGTCAGCGCGGAGGCATGGATCAGCGCCGCGCCGGAGGTCAGCGGGCTCGGCATGGTCACCAGGCCATTCGCCTCGGGTTTGACAAGATCGGCCCAGCTTTCCGGCTTCATGCCGGCCGCGGTGTTGTAGACGATGCCGGTCGTGATCAGCTTGGTCGAATAGTAGAAGCCTTCCGGGTCGTGCAGCCCCGCGTCATAGTTCGCCGCTTCCGGCGACTTGTAGGCCGCGAGCTTGCCGGCCTGCTTCAGCGCCTCGAGCGTCACCGTATCTGCGATCAGCAGAAGGTCGGGCGCGGGATTGCCCGCTTCCATCTCGGCCTGCAGCTTCGCCATGATCTTGGTGGTGCCGTCGCGCACCCATTCGACCTCGATGCCCGGGTTCGCCGCCTTGAACGCGTCGACCGTCTGCTGTGCGTCTTCGTTCGGCTGGCTGGTGTAGAGGACCAGGTTCTCGGCGAGCGCCTGAACGGGCAGCAGCGCCGCGGCGACCATTGCGCCAAAGGCGATGAGTGTCTTCTTCATGTCGTGACCTCTTGCGTGGGAGTGACGTGGCCTCCGAACACCACACAAGTGCGACACTGATGTGAAACCGGCAAAGGTCGCGGCCTACGATGCCTTGCGCGCGCGTTGCTGCGTGGCGAACGTCGCGAAGTCGGCGGCGCTCATCGGTTTGGCGAACGCAAAACCCTGCAGGATGCCGCAGCCGATGTCCTTGAGGATCGCCGCATGCTCCATAGTCTCGACGCCTTCCGCCACGATCTCGATGTCCAGCGACTTGCCGATCTCGATGATCGATTCGATCAGCCGCCGCTGCTTTTGCGACACCACGATTGGCTTGATCAGTTGCCGGTCGATCTTCAGCCGCCGCGGTTTCAGCTTCTGCAGGCTGACGATCGAGGCGTATCCCGTACCGAAATCGTCGATCTCGATATCAATCCCCAATTCCTTGATCTGGTTGACGTTCCAGGTGATCAGGTCGTCATTCTCGTCGAGGAAGATCGACTCGACGAGCTCGAAGGACAGCGCGTTGCGCGGAATGTCGAGGCTTCTCAAGCTGTTGATCAGTTCGCTATCCTGTAGCCGCCGCGCCGACACGTTAACCGAGATGCGGGGAACGTTGAGCCCCATCGCCACCCAGCCATGGAAATCGGCAAGCGCCTGCTCCAGGACCAGCCGGTCGATCGTGGCGACGACGTTCAGCTCCTCTGCTGTCTTCAGGAAATAACCTGGCGCGACCAGCCCCCGGCTCGGATGCTGCCAGCGCACCAGCGCCTCGACGCCAACGATCTCGAACGTCCGCGCATCGATCTGCGGCTGGTAATGAGCGATGAACTCGTCGCGCTCCAGGCCGCTCAGGATCTCGTCGGCCATCCGCTTGGTGGAGACGATCTCCGCCTGCAACGCCGCCGTGAAGAACTCGTGCCTGTTCCGCCCCCGGCTCTTCGCCCGGTAGAGCGCGATGTCGGCATTGACCAGCAGGCGCTTCGGATCGGCGCCGCCGCCGGATTCGACCGCGATGCCGATGCTGACGCCAAAGCGGCAGAGATGGCCGTGATAGGGCACTGGCTGGCGCATCTCCGTGATGATCCGGTCCGCAAGACCCGCCAGTTCCTGCGTTCCGGCATTCGACAGGCAGAGCACAACGAATTCGTCGCCGCCGATGCGCGCCACGAAATCGGAGGCGCGGACGTTTGACGTCAGCACGTTGGCTGCATGCACCAACATCGCATCGCCGGCCGCGTGGCCGAGCGTGTCGTTGATCTGCTTGAATCGGTCGAGATCGATGTGCAGCAGCGCGGCGTCCTTGCCGTCGCGGGAGACGGAGGCGTTTTCCAGGATCTGGTCGAGATAGCGCCGGTTGGGAAGGCCAGTCAGCGAGTCGTGCAGCGCGTTGTGCTCGATGCGCGCCTTGGCGGCCTCAAGTTCGGCGTTGCGCAGTTCCGCCAGGAACCGCGCCCGCTCCAGATCCTCCCGCAGCATCACGTCCTCGGTCACGTCCCACTCGGTGCCGATCATCCGTGGATTGTCGTCGCCGTTGTCGCTGAATGTTGCCTTGGTCCGCACATGGCGCACTGTCCCATCGGGCAGCAGCAGGCGGTATTCGGACGAATAGGACGACCTCGTCTCCACCGCGAGATCGAAATCCCGCATGGCGCGGTCCAGATCGTCGGGATGGATGGAATCCGCCCAATGGTGATAGAAGCGCGGCCCCCCATCGGCCGGCTGGCCGTAGAGTGCGTTCACGCGCGCATCCCAGACCATCTCGTGCGTGACGACATTGTGCTCCCAGACGCCGATCTTCGAGGCCTCGAGAGCGAGACTGAGGCGCTGCGACAGATGCGCCAGTTCCTTTTCCCGCCGCGCGAGCTCGCCATAGTTCTTCTGGCGTTCGCCGAAGAGCTGTCCGGCAAAAAAGATCGGCACCACGACCAGAAGGATGGCCACCAGCAGGATTGCACGAAGCAGCAGTGCGTTGTCGGGCGTATAATTCCAGCCGCCTGTCGGTATGGCGGCGATCTGCCACGAGCCGGAAGGCAACACGACTTCGGCCGTCACCGGGCTGCTGGATACGACCCAGGCGTTGCCGAAGAAGCGCTCGCCAGTCTTGCCGGTCGCGTCCTTGCCTGTAATCGCAATGTCGAGGCCCAGATCCTCGGTCAGCAGGCCGCTGTCCCTGTAGAGGCGGCCGACGTCGATGACTGCCGACAGGATGCCCCAGAACTGCTCTGTCTTTCCCTGCCGCTGGATGAAGACCGGAAAACGCCCGATGAAACCTAAGCCCCCCTGCTTCAGTTCGACCGGGCCGGCGAGCACCATGGCGCGGGTATCGCGCGCCCTGAGCGCCGCGGCCCGCTGCTCCGGGTCACGTGTGTAGTCCAGTCCCATCGCGCGTTCGTTGCCGGCCATCGGATACATCAGCGAGACGACCAGGCCGGGCGCGCCGGCGACATTGCGCAGCTGGGTCTGATCGCGAAAGATGTTTCGCGCCAGCGACGCGAAGCGCTCCTGCGTCATGTCGGGCTCGGTCTCGACCGTCGCAACCAGCCCGCGCACGAGCTGAATGTTCGAGTTGACATTCCCTTCGAGCTTCGCACGGATCAGATTGATCTTGGTCTGCACCTCAGAGCGCATCGTCTCTTTGTGAAGCGTCCGGTTGAGGTATCCGGCGTAGATGCCAGCCAGGACGATCACGAGGAATGCCACGCCAGCAGGCACGTAGGCCGTGGCGAACACTTTGCGCAGCTTTTGTAGACTGGTCGATCCTGGAACGGTCAACGCGTCTGAACCTTTCGCGCTCAGGACAAGTAGCGTTCACGCATATCATCAAGTGTTTAAGGTATGCTTTCGCGAATCCCCCCACTCTTTGACGCTAAGGCAGGCCGTCCAGGGGCCGGGGAACAGCCGCAAGCCTCTGAAATCCTGAAACGTTCCGGCGACAGCGTCCCCTTGCCCGCACCATCCGCGCGCCTTCAAGGTGGTCCATCTGGCGCCGGGCGGTAGTGGTTCCGGCGGCCTGCTGGCCTCCGCCGACTAGCTCTATTTCTGCTTGGCGCCGGCGCTCTTGCCATCGGAGCTCTTCGACCGCTCCTCGAAGCGCTTCTCGCCCTTCTTCAGGTCGTGGCCCATCCTGGCCTCGGTCTTCTTCTCATCCTTGGCTGCTGCCTCTTTCAGGCCCTTGGCCGCCGCCTTGCCCTTCTTGGTGGGTGCATTCTCGATCGCCATGACAGTCCTCCCTTGCAACCGGCCTATGCCGGGCCAGACAACAATGCTGCTTGACGCGGCAAGTTCCCGCGTCCGTGCTTGCGTCGAGCCGCCATCTTGCCGCCATATGCGTCGAGGACATCTCGCAACGGGAACCTGGGCAATGGTGCAGCATCTTGGCTGACCGCAACTGTTACACTTCTAGCTTCATCCGCCGCGGCGCGTTCGCCTGCGTGCTGCTGTTGCTCGCCCTTGGCCAAGCGGTCGCGGAAGATGCAAAACCGCTGCGCGGCGTTGCGCTGATCATCGGCAATGGCGAATACGAACATCTGACGCGCCTGCCCAATCCCGAAGGCGATGCGAGCGCGATAGAGGACCTGTTCGACGATCTCGGCTTCGAGACCTTTGACGCCCGCGACGCCGACGCAAGAAAACTCCGCCGCGCCATCGAACGCTTCGTCGAGGACGCCGAAGGCGCCGATGTCGCCGTGCTCTACTATGCTGGACACGGCATAGAGGCCGGCGGCGAGAACTATCTCGTCCCCACCGATGCCAACATCTCGGCGCTGGAAGACGCCGGCGAAAAACTCGTGCCGTTGACTGCCCTGCTCGCCGAGCTACGGGCCGCCGTGCCTATGACGATCATCCTGCTCGACGCCTGTCGCGACAATCCCTTCCCGCCCGGCGCCATGGTGCGCGCCGCTCCCGACGCCGAACCCGTACCGCTCAGCGCGGGCGGCCTGGGCGAGACACGCAGCGTTGCGCGCTTTGGGGAGAAGCCGAAGGCAGCTGGCGCACCGGACGCAGACAGTTTCGGCGCGCTGATCGGCTTCGCGGCAGAGCCCGGCCGTCGGGCGCTGGATGGCGAGCCGGGCGGCAACAGCCCCTACGCCGCAGCCGTCCTGCGACACATCTCGGCGATGACCGGCGAAGAGTTCGGTACGGTCATGCGGATGGTCGCTGAGGAAGTCTATCTGAAAACAGGCGGCCAGCAGCGCCCATGGGTCAACGAGAGCCTGCGCCGCCTGCTCTACTTCGGCGCGGCGCCCGCGCCGGTCGAGGGCGCCGAGGGGGCCATTTTGCGCGAGCGGCGTCAGTTGCTGCTGACCATCTCGGCATTGCCCAGCGCCGACCGGCGTCAGGTCGAGCAGACCGCCGCGACGCGTGGCGTGCCGATGGATGCGCTCTACGGCATGCTGCGGGCGCTTGGTCAGGAGATCCCGAACGATCCGAAGAAACTTGAGGATATGCTGCGCGCGCAGGCGGAGACGCTGGGCGAACTCATGGCCGAACGCGCCGTCCTGAAGAGCACGGATCCCGAAATCGTCCGGCTGTCCGCCCTCGCGGACCGGGCATTGTCCGAAGGCGCGCTGGCGACCGCGATTTCATTGCATGACCAGGCCAAGCAGCGCGTCACCGAACTCGAGGCAAATGTGGCCACGGTCGAAGACGATGCGCTCGCCCGACGGCGCGAATTCGCCGATGTCTATGCCCGCAGCGCCGAAGCCAACACGCTGGCCTTCGACCACCTTGCCGCTGCCGCCGACTATGCCCGCGCCTTCGAACAGGTCGACCGCCGCGACGACCGCCTCGCCTGGACCTACAAGCGGGAGCAGATGCGCAGCCTGTCGCAGCAGGGCCGGTTTCGCGGCGATCGCGCCGCCTACGAGCAGGCGCTCGTCGCCGGCGACGAGGCGCTGCGGCTCGCCGACTACATCGGCGACCCGGAACTGCGGATAAACACCCGGATTGTCATCGGCCGGACACTACGCCGCCTCGGCGAGCGCGAGCCGGGCACCGAAAGCCTCGACCGCTCAGCGACGATCCTGCGCGAGACGGTCGCAATGGCCGACAAGGCGAAGGACCAGTTGATCTGGGGCGACATCCAGCAGACGCTGGGCGAAACCCTGGTGCGCATCGGCGAACGGGGCAGCGATCCCGCCCCGCTCGAAGAGTCGGTGAGGGCCTTCGAGGAGGCTCTGTCTGTCCGTTCCCCCGAGACATCGCCCGACCTCTGGGCGGAATCGCAACATGTTCTCGGCGCCGCCCTCGCGACGCTCGGCGCCCGGGAACGCGATACGGCCAAGCTCGAACGCTCGATCCGCGCCTTCGAGGCCGCGCTGACGGTGCGCAAGCCGGAAACCGAGCCGCTCGACTGGTCGAACACGCTGAGCGCGCTCGGCGCTTCCTACGCAATACTGGGCGAACGCGCCTCGGACCGGACGCTCATCGAACGTGCCGTCGCCACCTTCCGTGAAGCTCTCTCTGTCATTGCGCAGGACCGCATGCCGCTCGAATGGGCCGACCTCCAGTCCAATCTCGGCGTCGCCTTGATCCGCACGGGCGAGCTGACCGGCGAGAGGCCGCCGATCGACGAGGCCATCGGCGCCTTCAGGAAGGCGCTGACCGAACTGACCTACGAGCGCGGCGCGGCGGCTTGGGCGGAAACGCAGAACAATCTCGGCGCAGCCCTCTCCTGGCTCGGCAACAAGACAGAGGACATCGACTTCTATCGCCAATCGGTCGAGGCCTACCGCGCAGCGCAGAAGGTCCAGACCTTCGAGGCGATGCCGGTCGCCTGGGCGCTCAACCAGTACAATGTCGGCACGACGACCGGCATGATTGGCCGAGTGACCCGTGACGTCGCCACCCTCAAGGAATCGGTCGCCGCCCATACCAACGCGCTGAAGATCTACTCGCGCGAGCAGATGCCCCGCGAGTGGATGCGCACCCACTACGAGCTCGGCCGCACCCTGTTCAATCTGGCCAAGCTGACCGACGATCGCGCCATCGCGCAACAGGCCATCGCCGCCTTCAAGGAATCGCTGCGCGACGTCACCCCGGAGATCGCCCAGCACCAGTGGGGCATTTCCCACAAATCCATGGCCGAGATCCACATGGGTTTCGCCGGCACCGACCGAAACGCCGAGGAGGCAAGAAAGGCCATTGCCGCCTATAAGGCCGTGTTCCAGGGCGCCAGCATCCAGAAATACTGGGGCGACATGATCGAGGCCCACTCCAGCCTCGCCCAGGCCTATCTGAGGCTCGGTCTGATCGAAGGTGACGCGGACGCCATGCGCGAGGCGCGGGCGGAATACGAGAAGGCCATGGCGCTGACAGATCGAGCCGCGGATCCGGAAGGATGGGTCAACACCAGGGACGGCCTTGCCGGCGTGGTGGCGGAACTCGGCATCCTGACCCGCAGCGGCAACGACATCGCCGAAGCCCGCCGCATCGTCGCCGAGGTCTGGGATTTCGTTCGCCAGCGCGGCGTCGACACATACGACACCTACTTCCGCGACCGCCTGGCCGCCATCGACCGGCATCTGTCGGACGTTCGCTGAGCACCGCATGGTTGGGGAGCCAACACCGGCGGTGGCTGCTTCACCGCCGTTTGCACTCTGTCGGCGGCGGGTTTATGGAAGTGTCCGCGAGGCGCGGGGGCGCCGGACAAGCGTGCCGATGGCAGCACATCTTTCAGTTCGACCCGGCGACTTCAATTGACCAAGACGGCATTCATCACCGGGATCACCGGTCAGGACGGCGCATATCTGGCCAAACTGCTCCTCGAAAAGGGTTACGAGGTGCATGGCGGGGTCCGCCGCACATCCGCCCTGCATACGACCAGGCTCGAGGCGCTGAGCATCGACGCGCATGTGCAGCTGCACGACTTCGAGCTTGGCGAGCTGAACAACTGCCATCGCATCCTGAAGAAGATCGCCATTGACGAGTTCTACAATCTGGCGGCGCAAAGCTTTGTCGGAACGTCGTGGGACTTGCCGATCTACGCCGGCGACATCAACGGACTGGGTGTCGCGCGCATCCTCGATTCATTGCGCACCCTGTCACCCGCCACCCGCTTCTACCAGGCGTCGACCTCCGAAATGTTCGGCCGCGCCGACGAGATGCCACAGGTCGAGACCACCCGCTTCTATCCCCGCTCGCCCTATGGCGTCGCCAAGCTCTACGGCCACCACATCACTATCAACTACCGTGAATCCTTCGGCATGCACGCCTCCTCCGGTATCCTGTTCAACCATGAATCGCCCTTGCGCGGCAAAGAGTTCGTCACCGGCAAGATCACCCAGGCGCTCGCCCGGATCGCCCATGGCGGCAGCGCGCCATGCGTGCTGGGCAATCTCGACGCGCGGCGCGACTGGGGTTTCGCCGGCGACTATGTCGATGGCATCTGGCGCATGCTCCAGCAGGACGAGGCCGACGACTACATCCTCGCCACCGGCGTCACCTCGACGGTCCGGGATTTCGTCGACTATGCCGCCGAAGCGCTCGGCATGGACATCGAGTGGAGCGGTGAAGGCCTCTCCGAGCGCGGCGTCGACCGCGCGTCCGGAAAGGTCGTGGTGACGGTTTCCGAAGCATTCTTCCGGCCGGCGGAGGTCGAGCATCTGCTTGGCGATGCGTCCAAGGCGCGCCGCGTGCTGGGCTGGACCCCGACCATGGACGTTCGTCAGATTGCCGCAATGATGGCGCGCCACGACTACGACAGCATCGCCGCGCAGCGCCATGGAAAGCTGGCCGTTCCGTGAGCACGATGCCGCCCAGCGTCCCGAGCCCCGCTCCGAGGGAGCGCTATCGCGGCAATGTCGAAAGCATGGGCGATGGCTACGTGCACGGCTGGGTCGTGTCCGTTCCCAATCGCGGCGCAGCGCTTCCGGTCGGCCTGTTCTTCAAGGACAAGCTCCTGTCCATGGAAAGCGCAGGCTTCGAACGGGACGACCTGGCCCGCGCGGGTTACGGCGACGGCCGCCACGGTTTCATGCTGCCGATATCGGATTCCGAGATCCACATGATCATGCTGGGCGGCGGCGAGGTCTCGGTGCGCGTCATGGACGGATCGCGCTTCGAGGTCGGCCGCTTCGCCATCGGCAGCCTCGTCCGCGATGACCCTGGCGCGCGGAACCGCCTGACGCGCAACGTCGTGCAGCATGAGCTCGACACGCTGGCGCAGATCATCGACCGGATCCGCACATCGCCGGACGCGCAGACGCGACCCGCCACGGACGCCGCCTACAACGCGCTGTTCGCATCGGACGACCCGACGGCGCCCGACACATCATCCGCCTACCTCGACCTGGTCATGGCGCGCGCCGGCAAAGCCGTCGATCCCGACGCGGATCCGTTCTCCGCGCTCGACTGGTACGTCTCGACCTATGGAGCGCAGCGCCTCGGCCGGCGGATACCGCTGTCGCGCGAACAGATCTCGTGCCTCAACGACCCCGTCCCCCTCGGCAACAGCTGGTTTGAACTCACCCGCATCGCCGCGTCGCACCTTCGGTCGAACCCATACCTGTCCGGTGGCGTCGGCGCGCCTGACGAGGCCTGGTATTCCGCCGTCGTCTACTGGTGGAGCGTCCATCACGCCAGGAACATGCATGTCGAGGATTGCCTCGTTCCGGACTGGTTTGCCGATCGGTTGCGCAGCGTCCGCGATCTCTGGAACGTCCCCGACTATCCGTTCAGCGTCTTCATGGAACACTGGTACCTGGAGAACCCGGGGACGCATTTTCTCGATCTCAACCGGATCGAGGACCGCATGGTCTTCTCGGCAATCCTGCTGATCAAGGCGATCGAGCGCCCGGACTTTCTGCGATACATCCCGCAACGCAATATCGACGCCCTCCTGCTGAAGCAGAACAGCTACTGGAACTCGCTGTTCGACCTGCTCTATGCGATCGACGGCAATCAGGACTTCAACGAGATCGACTACATCCGCTACGCCCGGATCCTGAAAATCGCCTGCTACGACATGTTCAGCGGCGCTTTTTCATCTGTTACGCCGCTCGGGCATCGCCTCGAAGCCGCGCGGTTCCCGCGACCCGACAAGGCCACGGGCTTCGACGTGCAGGTCATCGGGCCATTGTCCAGGGCGTCGGGGCTTGGCCAGGCCGCCAGGCTCTCGGCGGACATGCTGCGGCACACGCCCTTCTCGACCAATGCCGTCGATTTCACCCTCGACGATCCCGGCAGCGCCAAGCCGGGCGGCCCGGCAAGACATGGCGCGTTCGCCCGCTCCCGCATCAACCTGATCCATCTCAACGGCGACCTCCTGCCGTCGGCCTTCGCCTATGCGCCGGACGTGTTCACCGGCGCCTACAACATCGGCTATTTCTTCTGGGAGCTCGATTCGCCCACAATCTGCGATCATCTCGCCTTCTCCTTGCTCGACGAGATCTGGGTGGCGTCGGACTTCAACCTGGCCGTCTATTCCAGCGCGTCGGGCCTTCCGGTCACCAAGGTCGGCATGTCCTTCGAGCCGCTCCCCGTCCCCGACAGGGGCGAGTCGCGTCAGGTGCTGCAGCGGCAGCTCAGTCTCGGCGGCCACGAATTCGTTTTCATGGCGACGCTCGATTCCTTCTCCTACGTCCAGCGCAAGAACCCGCTCGGCGTCATCGACGCGTTCCAGCAGGCTTTTCCGGAAGATCCCGGCGTTCGCCTGCTGCTGAAAACCCAGAACCGCGCCCGCGTCAGCGATCCCGCGCAAGCCACGATCTGGGCCCTGATCGACGAGCGCGCAGCCGCCGATCCGCGCATCATGCTCTACGACGAGACCCTCTCCTACGACCGCCTCCTGCAACTGAAGCATGGCTGCGACTGCTACGTCTCGCTGCACCGCGCCGAAGGCTGGGGTTTCGGCATGATCGAGGCGATGAACCTGAAAGTCCCGGTCATCTGCACCGCCTATTCCGGCAACATGGATTTCTGCAGCGCCGAGACCGCGTGGCTGGTCGACTACCGGACCGTCCCGGTGCCGCCCGGCGACTATGTCCATGTCCGCGACGACCACCGCTGGGCCGAGCCCGACATCGCCCACGCCGCCCGCCAGATGCGCGCCGTCCGCTCCGACCCCGACCTGCGCCACAAACGAACCGCCGCCGCCTGGCGCAACGTCCAGGACAACTTTTCCGTCAAGGCGGTCTCGGTGGCGTATCGCAAGCGCATCGAGGAGATCTTGGCGGGCGCGGGGCGGGAATAAACGAGCCGCCGGCGACAGTGAGGCGGCAGTCGAGCTGCGACCTGTGCATCTCCCGTCGGCATCCGTTCCGCGCCAACCGGCCCGACCGGCACCGGAGCGGTTGCAATGCCAGCCGGCTCGGTTAGGTTGCCGCCATGGGCGGGGCGGACAACCAGAAACTTGATGCGTTGATCGAGGAGGCGCGCGCCTCCGGCGGGTCCGAACGCGCCAACTACCAGCTCTTTGTCCTTGGTCTCTGCGAAGTGCTCGACCTGCCGCGTCCGGTCATGGCGCGTGAGGAGAACGAGTTCAACGACTACGGATTCGAGCGCCGCATCGCCTTCAAGCACCCGGACGGCTCGACCACGCCGGGCTGGATCGACTGCTACCGGCGCGGCAGTTTCATCCTTGAGGCCAAGCAGTCGGCCAAGCGCCAGGCGCGCAAGGCTGATCCGTCGCAAATGTCATTGCTTGGCGAGGACGCGGCGATGCGCAAGGCGGGTCACGCCAGGCGCGGTTCGCGCGGCTGGGACCAGGTCCTGCTGGAGGCGCGCAAGCAGGCCGAGAACTACGCCCGCGCGCTGCCGGTAGAGCACGGCTATCCGCCCTTCCTGCTGATCGTCGACGTAGGCAACGTCATCGAAATGTTCGCGGACTTCTCCGGCCAAGGCAAGAACTATGCCCATTTTCCGGACCGCCAATCCTTCCGCCTGCAACTCGACGATCTCCGTGACGCGGATGTGCAGGCGCGGCTGAAAGCCATCTGGACCGATCCGCTGTCGCTCGACCCGACCCGAATCTCGGCCGAAGTCACGCGTGACATCGCCGACCGGCTTGCGCGCATCGCCAAGCGTCTGGAAGGCAGACATGACCCGAAGGACGTCGCCGAATTCCTGATGCGGTGTCTGTTCACGATGTTCGCCGAGGATGTCGGCCTGATCCCTGAAAAGGGTTTTCACAAGCTGCTCGGCCAAATGAAGGACACGCCGAAGAATTTCCCGATGGCGATGGAAAGCCTGTGGAAGGTGATGGACGAAGGCGGCTACGCCCCACATCTCAACGCCACGCTGAAGCGCTTCAACGGTGCCCTGTTCAAGACGCGGCGCGCCTTGCCCCTAGACGCCGACGACATCAACGAGCTGTTCATCGCGTCCGGCCGCGACTGGTCGAAGGTTGAGCCGGCGATCTTCGGCACGCTCCTAGAGCGCGCGCTCGATCCGCCGAGCGGTCGAAACTTGGCGCACACTATACGCCGCGCGCCTATGTCGAGCGGCTGGTCGTGCCGACCATCATTGAACCGCTGAAGGCCGATTGGGAACTGGTCCAGAACCGGGTCAAGGAGCTGCAGGACGCAGACGACCGCGCCGGCGCTCTGGCCGCCGTCAAGGCCTTCCACCACCAGCTCTGCACCACGCGCGTGCTCGATCCGGCCTGCGGCACCGGCAATTTCCTCTATGTCAGTCTGGAGCTGACGAAGCGCCTCGAAGGCGAGGTGCTGGAGGCGCTCGACGATCTGGGCGACGACCAGGCGCGTTTCGCGATGGAGGGCGAGACGGTCAACCCACGCCAGTTCTATGGGCTTGAGCTGAACGAGCGTGCCGTGCCGATCGCCGACCTCGTGCTGTGGATCGGCTACCTGAAATGGCAGCTGCGCACCGGCGGGTTGGCTTCGATCAGCGAGCCGGTGCTGCATGCCTATGGCACGATCAGGCATCAGGACGCGGTGATCGCCTTTGACAGGCAGGAACTGCTGCGCGACCCCTCCGGCAAGCCGCTGTCGCGCTGGGACGGCGTGACGAAGAAACTGCACCCGATCACCGGCGAGGAGGTTCCCGACCCGGACGCGACCATGCCGCTCTACAAATACGTCAACCCGCGCCGCGCGCCCTGGCCGGAGGTCGAGTTCATCGTCGGCAATCCGCCCTTCATCGGCGGCAAGGACATGCGCGCCGAGTTAGGCGACGGCTACGCCGAAGCCTGCTGGAAGGCGCGGCCAGAGATTCCGGGCGGCGCAGATTTCGTCATGCACTTCTGGGACGAAGCGGCGGTTCGGCTGACCGCGAAGATGCCGAAAGGCAAGGTGAACCCGCTGCGCCGCTTCGGCTTCATCACCACCAATTCGATCACCCAGACCTTTTCGCGCCGAGTCATCGAGCGGCATATGGCGGCGAAGGAACCGCTGTCGCTGGTCTATGCCGTTCCAGACCACCCGTGGCTGAAGGCCACCGACAAGGCGGCGGTGCGGATTGCCATGACCGTTGCAATGAAGGGCGAGCGCGAGGGTGTCTTGGCAGAGGTGGTGAGCGAGATCGGGCTGAACTCGGATACGCCGCAAGTGGGCTTGGAGCTGAGAAAGGGGAGATTGGGGCCAAACCTAGGAATAGAGATCGGCCTTTCGGGCCTGCGTGAATTGGTTGCCAACGACTTCGTCGCCTTCCAGGGGTTCAAGCCATATGGCGCAGGTTTCATTCTTCATCGGGCGACCGCTCAGGGGCTCCTAAACCGATATGCGGAGCTCAATAATCGCATTCGACCGTATCTCAACGGGAGAGATGTGGCTCAACGCCCGCGCGACGTATTTGTCATCGATCTGAATGGGTTGTCCTTGGCTGCGGTCCAGAGAGATTATCCCGAAATCTATCAGCATCTCCTTGAGCACGTGAAACCCGAGCGTGATCACGCCAAAATGGATTACAGACGCAAAAATTGGTGGCTGTTTGGCCAGCCGTCTACTGAGACACGCTCTGCTTTGGTCGGTCTTGCCAAATTCTTTGTCACGCCCGAAACATCAAAGCATCGGTACTTCATAACATTGTCGCCAATGACAATGGCTGATCAAAAGCTTCGCCTAGTTACGGTGGATAGTTCAGAATTAATGGCAGTTCTTACTTCCAGACTACACGTACGGTTTGCGGAGGTGCAGGGAAATTGGCAAGGCGTTGGCAACGATCCTGTTTACACACACGCCTCTTGTTTCGACCCCTTCCCCTTTCCACTCTCTGTCGATCCCACTCTCACACCCTCCGACCCGCTCTTCGCCCAGCAGGAGCGCCTGCGAGAACTTGGCGAGCGGCTCGACGCCTTCCGCAAGGAGCGGCTGGCCGAGCACGATTTCCTGACCATGACCGGGCTCTACAACGCGCTGGAGCGGCTGCGCGAGCTGGAGAACGGCATCGGCGCGCCGCTGACGCCGGCCGAGCGCGACGTGCATCAGGCCGGGCTGATCGCGGTGCTGAGGGAAATCCATGACGACATCGACCGCGCCGTCTTCACCGCCTATGGCTGGGAGGACCTGATCCCGCGCCTCGTCGGAAAGCCCGGCGCGACACTGCCCTCGCCGCACAAGACGCCCGACCAGGAGGCCGCCGAGGAAGAACTCCTGTCGCGGCTGGTGGCGCTGAACCTGGAGCGCGCGGCGGAGGAAAAGCGCGGCCTCGTGCGCTGGCTGCGGCCCGACTACCAGATTCCGAAGCTGGGCGCGAAAGCCCCGAAACCGGCCGACGAGCATGTCGGCGAACTCGACATCGTGTTGCCTGCGATCTCCGAGCGGCCGAAATGGCCGAAGGACGGGCTGGAGCAGATCAAGCTGGTGCGCGACCTGCTGGCCAAAGCTCCCGCGCCCGCACTGCCCGACGCCATCTCCGATCCTTTGACGGCAAGCCCACCCCTTCCCGCAAGGAGCGGGTCGCGGCGGTGCTCGAAACGCTGGTCGCCACCGGCCTCGCCCGACCCGACGCGGCGGGCGGCGAGACGCGCTATTTCCTGCCCAGGTGACCCTGGAACGACGTGACCCTAGAACGACTTCGGCAGCCCCGCCTGCCGCAGGATTGCATTTGCGGTGTGGCGGCTCGGGATTCCGATCGGAACCGCGAAATGTGTCGCCGTATGCGGGCTCTTCCAGATTTCATGGCTGCCCTTGCCCTGTCGCACCATCGTGCAACCCGCCGCTCGCAGCAGGTCGCGCAGGGGGCGATCAAATTGCGGAGCCATGTGTATGGGCCTACGCCGCTGCCGGTTCGGCTTCGCGCAGCGCGGTGATCTGGAGAAACAGCGAAGACGGATCGACGTCCGGATGATTGTCAGGCAGCAGGTCGAGCGCCATTGCCGAAATCCGCGCGAGCAGTTCGTCGAGCGTTGGCGCATCGGCGGCGGCGGGAACGTCGTCGCAATGCCCGCTCCACACTGACGCCTCGTCGTCCCACGAAGCCGAAATCGTGAAAATCGTCGGTTTTGTCATTTGACCCGCACCACGTTTCATTTCCTTGTAGCAGATTATACGATGGCGGGGAGACTACGATAAGGTGCCATTTCCGGGGTTCCCTCCCCCCGCTTCCTCCCCTATAAGGCCCGCTTAGCCTGACAGATTCCCCAATCTTGCACCGGCCGGGTCCGCCCGCGCCGAGCCTTTGTGCAAGCGCCAGACCACGGACAGCCCATGCCCAAGCGCACCGACATCAAGTCGATCCTCATCATCGGGGCCGGCCCGATCATCATCGGCCAGGCCTGCGAGTTCGACTATTCCGGCACCCAGGCCTGCAAGGCGCTGAAGGAAGAGGGTTACCGCGTCATCCTGGTCAATTCCAATCCGGCCACGATCATGACCGACCCGGAGCTCGCCGACGCCACCTATATCGAGCCGATCACGCCTGAAGTCGTCGCAAAGATCATCGCCCGCGAGCGCCCCGACGCGCTGCTCCCCACCATGGGCGGCCAGACCGCGCTCAACACCGCGCTGTCGCTGCGCCGCATGGGCGTGCTGGAGCGCTACAATGTCGAGATGATTGGCGCCAATGCCGAGGCCATCGACATGGCCGAGGACCGCGCCCTGTTCCGCGAGGCGATGAAGCGCATCGGGCTGGAGACGCCGCGCTCGATGCTGGCCAACGCCACCCAGCCCAAGGAAGAAGACCGCCGCCGCCACGAGGCGAAGCGCGCCGAGCTGAAGGCTGCCGCTCCGGAGGACCACGCCGCGCTCGACGCGCTCGAGACCGAGTGGAACCTCGGCGAAGGCGACCGCAAGCAGCGCTATGTCGCGCATGGCATGGCGCTCGCCGCCCAAGCGCTGGAGACGATCGGCCTGCCCGCCATCATCCGCCCGTCCTTCACCATGGGCGGCACCGGCGGCGGCATCGCCTACAACCGCGCCGAATTCTTCGACATCATCGGCTCCGGCCTCGACGCCTCCCCCACCACCGAGGTGCTGATCGAGGAGAGCGTGCTCGGCTGGAAGGAATACGAGATGGAGGTCGTCCGCGACACGGCGGACAATTGCATCATCGTCTGCTCGATCGAGAACCTCGACCCGATGGGCGTCCACACCGGCGACTCGATCACGGTGGCGCCCGCGCTGACCTTGACCGACAAGGAATACCAGATCATGCGCAACGCCTCGATCGCGGTGCTGCGCGAGATCGGCGTCGAAACCGGCGGCTCCAACGTCCAGTTCGCCGTCAATCCCAAGGACGGCCGCCTCGTCGTCATCGAGATGAACCCGCGCGTCTCGCGCTCCTCCGCCCTTGCCTCCAAGGCCACCGGCTTCCCGATCGCCAAGATCGCGGCAAAGCTCGCCGTCGGCTACACGATGGACGAGCTCGACAACGACATCACCGGCGGCGCCACGCCGGCCTCCTTCGAGCCGTCGATCGACTACGTGGTGACCAAGATTCCGCGCTTCGCCTTCGAAAAGTTCCCCGGCGCCGACAATGTGCTCACCACCGCGATGAAGTCGGTCGGCGAGGTCATGGCCATCGGCCGCACCTTCCAGGAATCGCTGCAGAAGGCTTTGCGCGGTCTCGAAACCGGCCTGACGGGATTGGACGAGATCGAGATCCCGGGCATGAGCGGTCCCGAGGACCGCAACGCCATCCGCGCCGCGCTCGGCACCCCCACGCCCGACCGTCTGCGCATGGTCGCCCAGGCGCTGCGCATGGGCACCTCCACCGAGGAGGTGCACCAGATGTGCGCCATCGACCCGTGGTTCCTCGAGCAGATCGAGGGCATCGTCCAGATGGAGGCCCGCATCCGCGAGCACGGCCTGCCCGACGACGCCGAAAACCTGCGCATGCTGAAGAGCATGGGCTTCTCCGACGCCCGCCTCGCCTCGCTGACCCGCCGCGAAGCCTCGGACGTCTCGGCGCTGCGCACCAGGCTTGGCGTCCACCCGGTCTACAAGCGCATCGACACCTGCGCGGCCGAATTCGCCTCGCCCACCGCCTACATGTATTCCACCTACGAGGTCCCCTTCGACGGCGAGACCCGCTCCGAGGCTGAGGTCTCCGACCGCAAGAAGGTCGTCATCCTCGGCGGCGGCCCCAACCGCATCGGCCAGGGCATCGAGTTCGACTATTGCTGCTGCCACGCCGCCTATGCGCTGCGCGAGGCGGGCTATGAATCGATCATGATCAACTGCAACCCCGAAACCGTCTCCACCGACTACGACACGTCCGACCGGCTCTATTTCGAGCCGCTGACGCCCGAGGACGTGCTCGAAATCCTCCGCGCCGAGCAGGCCAAGGGCACGCTGCACGGCGTCATCGTCCAGTTCGGCGGCCAGACGCCGCTAAAGCTCGCGGCAGCATTGGAAAATGCCGGCATCCCGATCCTCGGCACCTCGCCCGACATGATCGACCTCGCCGAAGACCGCGACCGCTTCCAGAAGCTGCTGCACCGGCTCAACCTGCGCCAGCCGAAGAACGGCATTGCCTGGTCGGTGGAACAGGCCCGCACCGTCGCCTCCGAACTGGGCTTCCCGCTGGTCGTGCGCCCGTCCTACGTTCTGGGCGGCCGCGCCATGCAGATCATCTACGACGAGACCATGCTGCAGTCCTACCTGCTCGACACCGTCCCGGGCCTGGTGCCCGAGGACATCAAGCAGAAATATCCCAACGACAAGACCGGCCAGATCAACACGCTGCTGGGCAAGAACCCGCTGCTGTTCGACACCTATCTGCAGGGCGCGATCGAAGTCGACGTCGACTGCCTGTGCGACGCCGCGCAAGGCGGCAAGAACACCTATGTCGCCGGCGTCATGCAGCACATCGAGGAGGCTGGCATCCATTCGGGCGATAGCGCCTGCACGCTGCCCGCCTACACGCTCGACCGCGCCACCATCGACGAGCTGGAGCGCCAGACCGCCGCGATGGCGCTGGCGCTCAAGGTCGGCGGCCTGATGAACGTCCAGTTCGCCATCAAGGACGGCGACATCTACATTCTTGAAGTGAACCCCCGCGCGTCCCGCACCGTGCCCTTCGTGGCGAAAACCATCGGCCGCCCGGTGGCGAAGATCGCCGCGCGCATCATGGCCGGCGAGAGCCTCGACGACGCCTTCGCGCATTACGGCAAGAAGATCGATCCCAACGCCCTGACCCACATCGCGGTCAAGGAAGCCGTCTTCCCCTTCGCGCGTTTCCCCGGCGTCGACACGCTGCTCGGCCCGGAGATGAAGTCCACCGGCGAGGTCATGGGCCTCGACACCGATTTCGCGCTCGCCTTCGCCAAGAGCCAGCTCGGCGCCTCCGTCGACCTGCCGCGCTCCGGCACGGTCTTCGTCTCGGTCCGCGACGAGGACAAGGACACGATCCTGCCGGCGGTCAAGCAACTCGCCGACCTCGGCTTCAAGGTCCTCGCCACCTCCGGCACCGCCCGCTACCTCGCCGAACACGGCGTCGCCGCGCAGAAGATCAACAAGGTCCTCGAAGGCCGCCCCCACATCGAAGACGCCATCCGCAACCGCCAGGTCCAGCTCGTCTTCAACACCACCGACGGCCAGAAAGCCGTCTCCGACTCAAAATCGCTCCGCCGCGCCACGCTGATGAACAAGGTGCCGTATTACACGACGCTGGCGGGAGCCGCGGCGGCGGCGCAGGCCATCGCGGCGCTGAAGGCGGGGAGCCTGGAAGTCAGGCCGCTGCAGAGTTATTTCAACTAAGCGCGACGCCCGATCTCATCCATCACGCCGGGGCCGCGCAGCGGAACCCGCACTCCGGAGCGCGGCGTTTCCCCGTCCGCACTCGCGCTGCGCCGCGCGTTGATCCCAGCGACAGTTGGCGGCCTCCTGGCCGACGCTCTGGATTCCGCGTTCCGCTGCGCCGGAAAATCGCGCGACGAAAAAAGATTATGCGCGATGAAACTATCCCATTCGGGATTTCGTCACTGATCCCATTGGAGATTTCGTCACTGGTTGAGTCGGGTCGATTCTTCAAAGGGTGTCTTTTTTGCCCTTATCAAGAGGCTAATGATAGAATACGAGTCCAGTCTGAGGGAAACTAAGGTAATACGCCTTTCAAATATACCGAGCATTCGGTGCATAGAAATGGGGAATCGAACATGAAGATTCTAAGCTTTCTCTCAGCGGCAAGTATTGCTGCGATTATATCTTCGACAGCTCACGCGGCGGACCCGATGTTTGAAGAAACGTCCGTGCCTGCGCAATCTTCGCTCTATGACTGGACTGGCGCCTATCTCGGCATTTCCGGTGGTTTTGCCGGAAACGAGTTGAACCTGAGCGGCATCAACGGAACCAGCATCGACTATGGCGATGACGGCTTTCTGATCGGCGCCACCCTGGGATACAACAAGCAGTTCGGCAGCTTTGTTGCTGGCGTCGAGGCCGACATTTCCTACATTGACCTTGACAGCAGGATCAGTGGTGCATCCGACCCTTACGGTTTCGGTTTCGCCACGACGGCGAGTGCAAACTACTTTGCCACCGTGCGCGGGCGCCTTGGCTATGCAATTGACCGCGTGCTGATCTATGGCACCGGTGGCGTCGCCTTCTCCGATCTAGAGGTCGTGACACCCGGTGGAAGGGTCGATGCCAACACCGTTGGTTACACGGTTGGCGGTGGTGTCGAATACGCATTCTCACAGCGTTTCACAGCGAAGGCCGAATATCTGTACGCCGACTTCGGCGATGAGCGCACCGCGGTCCTCGGTGGCTTCAACGCCAGCACGGACTTCAACCTTCACCTCGTTCGGATCGGCTTGAACTACAAGTTCTAGCCCTTCGCAATCAAGTCCCGAAGCAAGACGCGGAGCCGGCTCGTCCCGGCGCCGAAGGGGAAGTTGTGTTCCCACTATTTGGCTTGGAACACATCCAACGGTCTTTGTCGCAGTAAGCCCTGCGGGTCGAAACAAGCAGCCCACGCAACTCACTCGGAGAACGATAATGTCCAAATCATTTCACGATACGCAGATCGACATGTCTAAGGTGGATCTGCAGGCGGGCCGACGCGCCTTCCTGAAGTCTGCCGGCCTTATGGCCGCGGGCGCCGCGACGCTAGGTCTGGCAAACCTGCCGGTCGACGCGGAAGCGCAGCAGATCAACGACAGCGTCATTCTCAACTTCGCGCTCAATCTCGAATATCTCGAAGCCGAGTTCTACCTCGTCGCTGCCTTCGGCCGCCGCCTGGCGGCTGCCAACATCACCGGAGCCGGCACGCCCGGCGGTGTGCAGGGTGGACGCAAGGTGACCTTCGCGACACCTCTCATTCAGCAATACGCGAACGAGATTGCGAACGACGAAGAGGCGCATGTCAAATTCCTGCGCGCAGCGCTGGGATCGGCGCGTGTCGCCCGCCCCCTGATCAATCTCTCGACCAGCTTCACGGCGGCCGCCCGGGCAGCCGGCCTGATCACCGCGAACCAGACGTTCGACGCCTTCGCCAATGAAACCAACTTCCTGCTTGCAGCCTTCATCTTCGAAGACGTTGGCGTAACCGCCTACAAGGGCGCTGCACGTCTGCTGCAGAACAAGGATGTCCTCGAGGCGGCCGCCGGCCTTCTCGCGGTTGAGGCCTATCATGCAGGTGAAATCCGCACGATCCTGGCCTCGCGCGGCCTGTTCATGCAGGCTCAGGCAATATCGAACGCGCGCGACTCGCTCGACGGCGCGACGGATCTGGACCAGGGCATTGGCACTGCGGCGAGGGTCAACATCGTCCCGACAGACGCCAACGGCCTCGCTTACAGCCGGACGCCCCAGCAGGTCCTCAACATCGTGTATCTCGGCGCCAATGCCAGCGCCGCAAGCTTCTTCCCGCGCCGCCTGAACGGTTCCGTGCGGTAAGACCGCCACACAGGCAGCCAGCAATTCAGGCTCTGCAACAAGGGTTCGGCGCTCTGCGCCGGACCCTTTCTGCGCTGTCAGGCTGCGTAAGCCTTGGGGTTCATGCCAACCGCCAGGTCCAGCTCGTCTTCAACACCACCGACGGCCAGAAAGCCGCCTCGGACTCAAAGTCGCTGCGGGGGCGGCCACGCTGATGAACAAGGTGCCGTATTACACGACGTTGGCGGGAGCAGCGGCGGCGGCGCGGGCGATCGCGGCGCTGAAGGCGGGGAGTTTGGAAGTCAGGCCGCTGCAGAGTTATTTCGATTAGGCGCGGCCCAATCTCCCCCCGCGAGGGGGAGAAAGCGATTTCAGCATCTTAGCCGAAGGCTAAGTGCTAGAAATCGCAAGAGAGGGGGTGAGCGCCCGGTTCGCCGAAGGCGAATTCGGCGTGCCAGTGACACGCTGAAAGGGCTCGAACGCCCTGAGCCATAGCGAAGGGCCGGCTCGCGCAAACCTCCACGGCCCACATCTGGACCTCAACTGCCCGTTGCGCTAGCGTTAATCATGCTCGTCCGCAACGAACGCCTGAAGCTCTTCGCGACCTATCTCAACGGCCTGGGCATCGCCTTGTTCGCAGTGGGCGGCCTCGCGCCGCTGTTTTCGGTGCTGTACGGAACCGTCCCTGCCGCATCGCTTGCTCTCGTCTCGGTCATCAGCGTGATTTGTATGTTTGCTTCCGTGGCGCTACATTGGGTTGGAAGCCTGACGCTCAAGAGGTTGCAGTCATGACAACACTTCAGATCCTGAGCCTTCTCATCATGCCGATCAGCGGCCTGCTGATCGCCGGGCTCGGTGTGCTCTGGGTGCGGACGTGGGACAAGGATCAGGCGCAGCCGGGCGAGTAGCGCGACCGCGGCACTGCGGAGTGCAGGCAGGACCTTCAAGATACGCACTGCCGTCCCCACATCGAAGACGCCATCCTCAACCGTCAGGTCCAGCTCGTCTTCAACACCACCGACGGCCAGAAAGCCGTCTCCGACTCAAAGTCGCTGCGCCGCGCCACGCTGATGAACAAGGTGCCGTATTACACCACGCTGGCGGGAGCGGCGGCAGCGGCGCAGGCGATCGCGGCGCTTAAGGCGGGGAGCCTGGAAGTCAGGCCGCTGCAGAGTTATTTCCAGTAGGCGCGACGCCGAAACTGCGTCTCTCTCCCCGTTCTACGAGATGGCCGGCAGGCCGGTGAGGGGCATCGCGAACATTCGAGGTCGTTGCAGACCCGCTGATATATAGCGGTTAGCTGTCAGTAGCCGTATCGCTATCGGCTTTCGAAGGTTTCAACCTCAGCGTGGCATTGGCATCGCGGATCGCATCCGAAATCGGTCCAAGCTGCGCAGGGCCTAACAGCCGACCTTCCTCCACTATCTCGCGAAGCGTTTCGAAGGGCGTTTCTTGCAAAACGGCAAGCACTCGACGAAAAGCGTCTGGCCGCTGGATAACGTTCTTTTGCGGTGCGCCACGTATCTCGAGAAAATTTCGAACGTCTGAAATCGTCGGCAGAAACCGCTTGTTTTCGTACTGCTTGGCTACATCCAAAAGTATTGCCTTGGTTTCTCTTGGAAGCTTTAGTTTCTGAACCATTCTAATCGGAGACGGCTTCGACGCAACTTTCTTGTACTTAGATACGTCCTCACTCTTACTATTTAGTCCAATATTTTCCCTTGAGTCCAATTTAGAGAGCTCACTTGCAACTAGGTCATAGCTATAAATGTCAATAAGGACCAAAAGAATTTTTGCAATTTCTTGCTCTCTTCTCATCGATTTCTCACATCCCAATTGATTTATAGAATTCTGTCGCAAAATACACAAACTGATCGGAATTTCCAGAATGACTGAAATCCCCCCTCATTTTTTTGGGAAATCCCCTCGAAAACGGGATCTGATTACCATATATATTCCACTTGTTCTTTGCCGCATCGTCCACTATTTCTTTCAGAGCTCTGACTTTCTCTGGGCCTCCATTATTGCCACCATCGTAAAAGCCGTTATTTATGACGATTCCTGCGACGCTGATTTTATGACCGCGATTCCTACTGCGAAAATTTGTCAGCGATTGGGCCAAAAGAGGGAAGCCGATGGTCGCAAAATACTCTGGCTTCACTGGAATTAAGACCAATCCGCTGGCGTGATACGCAGCCTGTGTTAACACCGACTCGGTCGGCGCACAGTCGATAAAAATGATGTCCTTATGCTTGAAATTTGAGGCAAGAAACCGAGCCAAGGCTCGTTCGTCCGGCCGGATCGCGTTCGTGAGATTGTCAGAGAAATCGAATCTAGAAGGAATTAGCTCGAGACTGCGCTTGTCCCACCTGAAAATACTCTGAACAACATCCCCAGCATCCAGAGGTGTGGGGCTTGCCGAAGACGAATTTGGCGGCGTATACCCATTAAAAACCTCAACTATTGAAGGGCGGCGGTCCTTTAGAAATTTGCTGTATCTCTCGTTCATCAATGCTTGACTTAGATTTGCTTGGGGATCCAAATCTACGGCTAAAACATCCAGATTGCGAGAGACTGCACCGTTTCTCGCAAGAAGCGCTGTAATGGTCGACTTGCCCACCCCGCCTTTCATATTGATTATGCAAACAACAATAGGCCCATTCTTACGCGCCAAGGTTACCTCCCAAACCGGTTTCTACTAACGGTTAGCGCCGTCTATGCATTCTTGCAACAGGAGTTCGCAAGGCCGCGATCATGTCGTTCGATGACTGAGTAGGATGCTGGCGGAAGTATTTTGTGCAATGCGAGTCAAGATGATCGAACTCTAATGCTGCCACTGGCGTTCGACGTCTTGGCGAGCATTTAATCCTTAAGGCGCTTTCCCTGCTTGATATCTGCTATCGATATCAGTTCCTGGACCACAAGGCGCACATCCGGACGGAGCGGCTCAATGTCGTTTTTGTGCGCTACAAATCTCCGGCTGTGAGCAGACTTGTCACCAACGTCCTTCAATCGCCGCAAAGCCTCTTTGCAGTTTCGGGAGAGATTCCAAGCTGTCTCATCCAAACACTTTGCGATTAGGTCGCGTAGAAAAAAGAAGTCGCCCGCATCGTTTTTGATCTTTGCGACGACGCCTTTTGCCTCGAACGCTTCAATAATGAGAGTTTCGATAAGGCGCCTTATCATCACGGCGCAGGCATCATACCAGCCCCGCTCGTAAGTTCCATTGATCTGGTTTGCTACGGCTTGGATGTAAGATCGGGTATCGCTTACCAGCGAGCGGTATACCACAGCATCACTCTCTGCCGCCTGTCCTTCCGGTAGGGGACCAGCCAGTTCGATCAGGTCGGCACGGATCGCACCAGCAATCCGCAAAATGTCTCTACCTCGTTCCGTCAACTTATTCGGCCCTGCGGTAAAGATGCTTTGCCATGCTAGCGAAAATCTTGTCGATTTGCTCCGCGCTCGCCTCCGGCGATATGTGCACTTGAAGATCGATATGGAGGCTCGGCGTCACTCCGCCATCAGGTGCAATGCGGGTCGGGACAGTGGGAACGTCCGGTGCCGTGTGTCCCTGATCGGACGTTCTGACGTCGGGCGATTTTGATTGGACGCCTGAGGTGAACTTCGCCTCTGCCGATAAGGCCTTAAAGGTGCCGACCGCCTTGCTAATCGCTTGATCGCCAGCATTCGATTTAGTTTTGAAAACGTTGGCGATCTCCAACGTGCTTCGGTCGTGAGCGTCGTCGTAGAAATCGTAAAGGTCACTGTAGCCGTGCCGAATAGCCTCGCCGAGGGCAACCTCGCCGTCGATACCTCGGAACTTGCGCCACCGATCCGTAGGCGCTTTTCCACTATCAACGAAGTCGATGTTTTTGAGAACGGGGAGCAGGGACTTGTCGTTGCTCGAAGTGAAGCCAATGGCCTTGAGCCATACAGTGTCGACCTTCTTGGGGACGCCATTGCTCTTTATCTTCGTGAGCAGCGGGCCAATCTTCCCGGGAACGGTGGTGTAGGTTACGTCTGACATAAATATCCCCCTTCAATTAATTCGCAGTGGTAGCCGAAGATGTCGGCCAGTATGTCCTTGACCAGTGTGACAGTATCGGCCTCGGCTGAATCGGCCTTCTGCTGCGTCTCTGCAATCCGCTGGTACTTTTTCAAGTTCGCCAAGACGCGCTCGACGAATTTCTTCGGTAATTTGTTCATGGGCTCCCCTCCCGATTGCAGAGAGTGAGAGGGAATCGCGTAAAACGCAAGTGGGACCCAACAGGCGGCACCTCTGGGGACAGTTTACTTTCTTCCCGCCCGCGCAAGCCTTGCAACCGCCGCGCCCATCTGCGGGAAAAAGTAAACTGTCCCCGGCACTCCCCCCTTCGTCATCCCAGGGCAAGCGAGGCGCAGCCGAGCGCGACCCTGGGATCCATGCCGTGACCGCGCGGACAATCGCCACGGTCGAGAGAAGCCACCCGCCACCGCTGCACCACGCTGCGCGGTCACGGCATGGATCCCCGGGTCAAGCCCGGGGATGACGACGCGTGTGGCTGCCACGCAGCGCCCTTCGATCCCCGGCACTCCCCCCTTCGTCATCCTAGGGCAAGCGAGGCGCAGCCGAGCGCAGACCCTGGGATCCATGCCGTGACCTCGCGGACAACCGCCACGGTCGAGAAAAGCCAACCGCCGCCGCTGCACCACGCGTCGAGGTCACGCCATGGATCCCCGGGTCAAGCCCGGGGATGACGACGCGTGTGGGTGCCACGCAGCGCCCTTCGATCCCCGGCGCTTCCCTCCCCTTCGTCATCCTAGGGCGGAGCAGGGAGCGAAGCGAACTGCGGAGACCCTAGGATCCATGCCGTGACTTCGCGGACAATTGTCACGGTCGAGGATAGCCACCCGCCACCGCTGCACGGTCACGGCATGGATCCCCGGGTCAAGCCCGGGGATGACGAAGCGCGAGGCGGCAACGTCCGCGCCGTTCACCCCCCGTGCACCGATTCCACCCGCCCCCAAACCATTCCAGTCACTTGCGCGAATTCCGTCCACGCCCCCGCGCCAGCCCGCATCCTGTGCCGGTTGAAGCGAGGGTGGCATGCAGGGGAAGGAGACCACAGAGGAAAACATCAAGACGCTGCGGCGCATCGTGGCGCTGTTGCTGGCGCTGGCGGGGCTCGCCGAGCGCGCCGCCGGCCGGTCCGCCGCTGTGCGCCTCGCCGTGCTCTGGCTGCTGTGGCCGGCCGAGGCGATCGCCAGCGAGCATGTCGCAAAACTGACCGGGGCGACCTGCCCCACGATCTGGCAGGAAGGCCCCGACGAGGCGACGCGCCTGGCGGCCGTCTTCCGGGCGCTGGCCACGGCGCTCGCCGCGCTCGTGGCCGCCGCGCCCGTGCGGGCAGCAGCCCCGTGGCCTCGCCCGCAGAATTCCGCCTGCGTCGCGCCCTGCGCTGCACCCGCTCCGCGCCGCGACAGTTCCTGACCACCGCCAACGCCGCTCCGCCTCTTGCCCCCTTCGCCCGCCTCCGCTAGATGCCCAGGTGGGTGGGAGCGCAGGAGATTCTGGTCATGGTGATTCCCCCACCTGCTCACAGCCCGCACCGCATCGCGGCCCCGTCGGCCGGGCGAATGCTGGCCGTGGCGCTGCTGGCCGTGGCCGCCGCCGGCTGCACGACCTCGCCCAGGGACTACGCCCTCTCGCTGTCGCCGCAGGATCCGAAATGGCAGTCGGCCGAGTGCACGCAAATGCGCACCGCGGCGCAGACCTACGGGGTCGGCCAAAAACCGCCGCTGAGCTGGGGCGCCGGCGCGCTGCTTGGCCCCTACGGCCTGGCGATCGCCGCCGCCAGCAAGGACCACCAGGAAAAGCAGCGCAAGCGCTTCGCCCGCGACATGCACCTCGCATGTTCCAGCCGGCCCGTGCCGAAGGATCTGCAGGTGGCGGAGGAACTGCCGGCAACGCCCGGCCAGGTGGTGCGCTGACCCGGCGGACAATCAGCCGACGGCGCTGTTGTCGGAAGACGCTTGTATTGTAGCGAAACCAGCGCAGCCGTCAGTGCGCCGACGCCTTGGCCTCATGACCCTTGGCGTCCGCCGGGCCGGCGGCGGCGCGCGCCTCGGCCTTTAAGATTTCGGCCTGGATCCGGTAGCAGGAGACTTCCGTCACCGAGTCGAACCGCCGCCCCGCCGCCATCCAGGACATGTTGACCAGCGTGCCGTCGGCCTTGGCCTCGGCCTCGCTCGCCGCCTTCAGCGCCTCGACCCGCATCGGGCCGCATTCCTTCTTCAGGAATTCCGACAGCGCAAACGCATAGGTGAACGACGTTTCCGCGGCACTTTCGGCCTTCAGCGCCGCGACCTTCTGCGGGTCGATCCCGTGCGGGTTCGGCGCGGCTTCCGCGGCGTGGGCGTCGTCGGCCGGCGCGGCATAGAACGTCCACCCGGCATATCCGCCGCCCGCCAGCACCAGCGGCACGAGCGCCAGCAATGCGAGCTTCAGCTTCGACCGCTTCTTCGGGGTCGCGTTTGCGTCTGCGGCAGGCGCCGCCTTCGGTGTTTTCTTGGCCATGCCCGCCATCAACCACGCCACCGGTTAAGTCCCGGTAATCGCGCCGCATAAATTCTCCGCCTTCTCGCCGAATCGTCGCGCAGCCGCTACGGTCGCGCCATGACCGCCCACCGACCGATCGCGCAGGATGTCGCAGCCTCCCTCCGCGCCTTCGCGGGCTTCGGGCGGCCGACCGAGATCGTGGCGCGCGACGGGCTGACCTATTTCGTCAACGAGTTCTGGACCGCGCGCCAGCGCCAGTCGTCCCGCCTGCACGAGATCTCCTACCGCGCCTGTTTCAAGGCGGAACTGCCCCGCTTCTTCATCGAGCGCCTGACCGTCCCCGGCGATCTCGTCCACGACCCGTTCATGGGCCGCGGCACGACGCTGTTGGAGGCGGCGCTGCTCGGTCGCCGCGCCGCCGGCAACGACATCAACCCGCTCTCCGCGATGCTGGTCGGCCCGCGTCTCGACCCGCCGGCGCTGGCCGACATCGCGGCGACGCTCGCCTCGATCGACTTCGCCGCCGAGGCGAAGGACGACCCCGCGCTGCTGGCCTTCTACCATCCCGAGACGCTGCGCCAGGTAGCAGTGCTCCGCGCATGGCTGATCGCGCGGGGCGACCGTCTCGACGCCGCCGGCCGCTTCATCCGCATGGTGGCGCTCAACCGGCTGACCGGCCATTCGCCGGGCTTCTTCTCGGTCTACACCTTGCCGCCCAACCAGGCGGTGTCGGTCGCCTCGCAGTTGAAGATCAACGCGCGGCGTGGCCAGACCCCGCCGCTCCGCGACGTCGCATCGATCATCCTGAAGAAATCCGCGAGCCTGCTCGCCGACGCCGCAGCTGCCTCCGGGCCCCCAGCGGTGCTGATGAACGGCAAGGCTGCGTCAACCCCGGCGCTCGCCGACGCATCGGTCGCGCTCGCCGTCACCTCGCCGCCCTTCCTCGACATCGTCGACTATGCCCGCGACAACTGGCTGCGCTGCTGGTTCGCCGGCATCGACCCGAAGACCGTGGCCATCGACCATCACCGCACCGTCGCCGAATGGACCAGCTTCGTCCGCGGCGCGCTGCAGGAGCTTGCCCGCGTCGTGCGGCCAGGCGGCCACATCGCCTTCGAGGTCGGCGAGGTGCGCGGCGGCAAGGTGCTGCTCGAGCGCCACGTCGCGGAGGCTGCCCAGTGTCTGCCGCTGGACCTCCTCGGCGTTATCGTCCACGATCAGGCCTTCACCAAGACAGCCAATTGCTGGGGGGTCGGCAACAATTCCGGCGGCACCAATACCAACCGGATTTGCCTGTTCCGCAGACAAGGCAACTGAGTGATTCGCGATCTTCTGCGACATCTTGTCAATCGGCCAGCCTTCTGCCATGTTTGGGCTGTTCGGGCACTGACTGACCCGGAGACTGGATGCGTTTTGGACCACCTTTCCCCGATTTCGTGAAGAACCGACGCCGCGACACTGTGCGCGTTGCACAGACGCATTCTGCTTACGGGAAAAGGAGATTCCCCAATGGCCCAGACCGGCACCGTGAAATTCTTTAATGCAACCAAAGGCTTCGGCTTCATCACGCCGGAAGGCGGAGCAAAGGACGTGTTCGTGCACGTCTCCGCGCTCGAAGCGTCAGGCATGCGCACCCTGGTCGATGGCCAGAAGGTGAGCTTCGACGTCGAGCCGGACCGCATGGGCAAGGGCCCGAAGGCGGTCAACCTCCGTCCGGCCTGATCGCCGCAGAACCGACGTCAGTGTCGCGAAGGCGCAGCGGGCAACCGCCGCGCCTTTTGCATTTGATTTTGCTTAACTCTTTCGCCGTCCCGACTTTGCGGCAAGATGCTTTCGTGGCATCATCGCACAGCGCCGGTATGGTGCTGGGATCAATCGGAGAAACCGACATGCGCTTGTCCAGAACCATCGCAGCCATCGCGCTGTCGGTCGCATCGATCATGACATTGCCGGCCAGCGCCGCACCGCTTGGGGCCTCACCCACCCTGTCCGACGGTCTGGTCACGCAGGTCCGCGGGTGCCACCGTGAAGTCGAGCGGCATTTTGTTCCCGAGTTGGGCCGCCGCGCCTGGCACTACCACCGCGGCTCGCGTTGCCGTCCGGTTGAAGTCGACCGGCCAGGCTCCGGCCCCGGCATCATTCCCGGCCCAGGCCGGCGAGACTGCCACCGTGATGCCCGTCGCCACTTCCTGCCGGAATATGGGGAGTCGGTCATGCACCGCCATGTCGGCGACAGCTGCCGGGTGCGTATCCTTCGCCGCTCCGAGACCGTCCGACCGGGCGCCTGCGTTTCCGTCGGGCCGCTTACCTTCTGCGAATGAGACGAACCTGAGTCGGCTGGATTGGGCAGATTTTCGTGTTGCCCTGTGCCAGCGGCAAAGTTTCACTTGCTCCAGTTTGAATTTTGATGACAATCCGGGCCTCGGGTGGTTGCCGGCCCGGAGACTGCGTCAGCATGCCCGCGACGGGCCCTTGCCGCCCGCGCTGGCGGATCGCCATGAGAGAGCCTTAAGGGACGGCTCCGCCGCGGTTCCGCAAACTGCTTCTCCCCAGCGATCAACCGACGCGCCGGAAGATGGCCGGCGCTGGTTGCGAGCCAAAGGGAGCAGGCAATGGGTGAGATGAGCGGCACCGTCAAATTCTTCAATCATGCCAAGGGGTTCGGATTCATTACCCCGGATGGCGGCGCCAAGGATGTTTTCGTTCATATCTCGGCGGTCCAGGCATCGGGCCTCACCGGCCTCGAGGACGGACAGAAAGTGTCCTTCGACACCGAGCCCGACAAGCGGGGCAAGGGACCGAAGGCCATCAACCTGACAATCGGCTGATCCCCCGGAATCGGACGTTCAGCCGCCGTTCAGCCGTATTGGCCTAAGTCTGCGCATCACGCGGTGGCGAAGCCGTCGCCTGGTTCGGAGAGTGAAATGAGCATTGCTTCCAGTTTGAACCCGCGCTCCGCTATTTTTGCCGCGGGCCTGATCTTGGGCAACATATGTGGCGCGCATGCCGCAATTGTCGAACGCCCGGCGCCGCTGACGCGCCCCGCACCCGCAATGCGGCCGGGATACGACCTCGCGCAGACCCTGAACGCCATGATCGCCGCCCAGCTTGCCGCGCAGAACCGACCCGACCAGTCGAACCCCTATCGCGTGCCGCGGCCCCGCCCGGACCGCGAGTATCTAACAGGCCCTGCGCCGGTCGAGACTGACCCTAAGACCTAAACCAGAAACGGGTTGGACCGCCGCTCGTCACCGAAGCGGCTGCCCGGCCCATGGCCGCAGATGAAGCCGACATCGTCGCCCAGCGGCAGCAACTTCTCCTTGATCGAGCGGATCAGCGCGGCGTGGTCGCCGCCGGGCAGGTCGGTGCGGCCGACCGAGCCGTTGAACAGCACGTCGCCGACATGCGCGAAACGCCCGGCGCGGTTGAAATAGACCACGTGGCCGGGCGCGTGGCCGGGGCAATGAAGCACTTCGAAGACGTGTTCGCCGAACGATACGGTGTCGCCGTCTGCCAGGAAACGGTCCGGCGTGCAGTTGCGAACGGCGCCCTCGACGCCAAAGCGGACGGCCTGCATCTCGAGATTGTTCAGGAGCGGGGTGTCGTCCACGTGCGGGCCAATGATGTCGACGCCGAGATGGTCCTTCAGGTCCATCGCGCCGCCGGCATGATCGATATGCCCATGCGTCAGCCAGATCGCGCCGATCGAGAAACCATTGTCCTCGATCGCCTTGATCAGGATTTCGACGTCCCCGCCCGGATCGACAATCACGCCGGCCTTGGTCTCCTCGTCATAGAGGATGGTGCAGTTCTGCTGGAACGGAGTGACCTGGATAATTCCGGCATTGAGGCGACCCATGATGTTCCCTTCCGGCGAGGCGACCGGGCCGGTTTACCCACGGAGGCGGGACTCGTCCATGCAAAAACAAACGGGCGGCCGATGGCCGCCCGTTGGTTACCGCAATCGGATTGCGATCAGCGCTTGTTCATCGCATTCATGACCGCGCCGACGATGCCCGTCAGGATCGCGCCGCCGCCAGCGCCGCCAAGGATATTCTCGAGGTTGAGCGCACTGCCGAGGCCGCCCATCGCCGCCGGGTCCATCGCGCCGCCGCCGAGCAGGCTGCCGAGGATCGCCGCGCCACCGACGCCGCCGAGCGCACCACTGATGATCTTGGGCAACTGGCCCATCGCCGCCTGCTTGATCGCCGCGCCGACGGCCTGGCCGCCAATGATGCCGGTAACGATCTGAATGATGATCGGAAGAATTGCTTCCATGATGTTTCCCCTCACTTGCACGCGCCCGACCTTCGGGCGCGCTGAAATGATCAAAGCCTGAATTAGACGAAAGTCAAATGACACGGAACAAACAAAAAACGGGCGGCTGCTACGCCGCCCGCTTCTCATCGTCTGCGTGGGACCGTTACTCGGCCGCGATTGCGTGCTTTGGCTGAACTTCTGCCGAGTAGTCGTTCATCAGATTTCGCGAGATTTCCCCCGGAACGAAGCGGTAGGGACCAATCTCGGAGACAGGGGTCACCTCCGCCGCGGTTCCAGTGAGGAAGCACTCGGTGAAGCCTTCGAGCTCTTCCGGCATGATGGCGCGCTCGACGAGCGTGTAGCCGCGCCGCTTGGCCAAGTCGATGACCGTGCGGCGGGTGATTCCGTCAAGGAAGCAGTCCGGCTTTGGCGTGTGGATGACGCCGTCCTTGACAAAGAAGATGTTGGCGCCGGTGGCTTCCGCCACCTGGCCGCGCCAGTCCAGCATCATCGCGTCAGCATAACCCTTGGATTCGGCCGCATGCTTGGACAGGGTGCAGATCATGTAGAGCCCTGCCGCCTTGGCGCGGCACGGTGCCGTGCGTGGGTCCGGACGGCGCCATTCCGCCATGTCCAGCCGAATGCCCTTGAGCTTCTGCTCGGGATCGAAATAGCTCGGCCACTGCCAGATCGCGACCGCGCAGTTGATGCGGTTGTTCTGGGCGGAGACGCCCATCATCTCGGAACCGCGCCAGGCGATCGGACGCACATAGGCGTCGCGAAATCCCTGCTTGCGCAGCAGTTCGCGGCATGCGTCGTCGATCTCGGCGACCGAATAGGGGATCTTGAAACCCAGCAGCCGGCCAGATTCATGCAGGCGCTCGGTATGTTCGGTCAGCTTGAAGATCTCACCGCCATAAGCGCGCTCGCCTTCGAACACCGCGCTTGCATAGTGCAGGCCATGCGTCAGCACATGGATCTTGGCGTCCGCCCATTTGACAAACTCGCCATTCATCCAGATGTAACCATCGAGCTGGTCGAAGGGAACCGATGCCATCATTGCCTCCTCGGCCGTACCGGCCTGTTTGTTTGTCGTCTTCCAATCATATGCCCGTCGGCGGAAATCCGCCATCGGACCCGGAACCCGTCGCGAATTTGCCGGGTCTCGCGAAGGAAGTTACGTGAAAAGCGTTCATCCCATGGTTTTCGGTCGCCAACAGCCGAAAACCTTGCCAAAAATTACCAGCAGCGGAAATTTATGTCAACAAGGCTGACATAAATTTTTGAATGATCGACGAGGACCAATGCAGGCGCGCGCAAGACAAACGGCAGAACCGATACGCACGGCGCTGAGCCGGGAAGACGGCATCGACTTTGCGATCATCGAACTTCTGTTCTTCGCCTATCGCGATTTCACCTCGGATCCGGACCAGATTCTCGAGCAGTACGGCTTCGGGCGCGCGCATCACAGGGTCGTCCATTTCGTCAACCGGCGGCCCGGACTGACGGTGGCGGAACTCCTCGACGTCCTCCAGATCACCAAGCAGAGTCTGGCTCGCGTGCTCAAGCAACTGATCGACACTGGCCATATCGTCCAGGTTCAGGGGCTGCGAGACAGACGGCAGCGCGAACTCTACCCAACTGCCAAAGGTCGCGAACTGGCTCTGGCTCTGGCGACGCCACAGTCCCGCCGTATCGATGATGCACTTCGGGACTACAGTCCCGTTGAGCGTGAGGCGATTGAGGGCTTTCTGCGGGGAATGGTCAATCCGGAGCTCAGGGTCCAGGTCGATGAACTTCCGGGGTCGAAATCCGCCGGGAGGGGGAGCGAGACATGACCGACGAAAACCAGACGCCTCCGGGAGACGACGCGCCGCACCTGCTCGTCATTGATGACGACACACGCATCCGCAACCTGCTGAAGCAATTCCTCTCGAGCAACGGCTTTCGGGTGACCGTGGCCGGGACAGCCGCCGAAGCACGGCGGAAGCTGGAAGGACTGGATTTCGATCTTCTGATCGTCGACGTGATGATGCCCGGCGAATCCGGCATCGACCTGACCAAGTCGCTTCGTGTCGACAAGAACGTGCCGATCCTGATGCTCACGGCCCTGTCCGAGACCGACAGCAGGATCGTCGGCCTTGAAGCCGGCGCCGACGACTATCTCCCGAAGCCGTTCGATCCGCGGGAATTGATCTTGCGCATCAACAACATCCTGCGCCGCGGCGGCCCGCCACCGACGCCGAAGATGGAGCAAATCGTCTTTGGGCCCTACACTTTCCAGATCGCACGGCGCGAGTTGAAGAAAGGTGGCGAGACGATCCGTCTGACCGATCGGGAACAGGACATCCTGTCGGTTTTCGCCAACCGCGTCGGCGAAACGATTCCGCGGCACGAACTCGTCGCCGGAGAAGCGGAAGTCGGCGAACGGACCATCGACGTCCAGATCAACCGGCTGCGCCGCAAGATCGAGCGCGACCCGGCAAATCCGGTCTGGCTTCAAACGGTGCGCGGCGTGGGTTACAAGCTGAGCGTCGATTAGAGGCTCCGGCCGAAAGCGCGAGATGGCGACGACTGACCCGACCGAGACGCGACCGACCGGCCTGCCATTTGCGCCCCGCGGGCTGTTTGGACGTGGCCCCGCGATCTGGCGCCGCACCTGGCGGCGCGTCTCCCACTATATGCCCAAGGGGCTGTATCCGCGTTCCCTGATCATCGTCATCGCGCCGATGATCCTGCTGCAGACAGTCGTCGCCTTCGTTTTCATGGAGCGCCACTGGCAACTGGTCACCTTGCGCCTGTCAACGGCGGTCGTCCGCGACATCTCGGCGATCATCGACATGATCGAGACCTATCCGGCGAACGACGACTATGCCGATGTCATCCGCATTGCCCAGGAAAGGCTGGCGCTAAAGATCGATATCCTGCCGCCAGACCCCCTGCCTGCACCGGGTCCAAAACCATTTTTCTCGATCCTGGACGGCATCCTGAGCCAGGAGATCACGCGGCAGATCAACAGGCCGTTTTGGATCGACACGGTCGGCAACTCCAGCATTGTCGAAATCCGCATCCAGCTTGAAAAGAACGTGCTGCGTGTCTTCGCCAGACGTGGCCAGGCCTATGCGTCCAACACGCATATCTTCCTCGTCTGGATGGTCGGCACGTCACTCGTGCTGCTGACGATCGCGATCCTGTTCCTGCGCAACCAGATCAGACCGATTCAGAAGCTGGCGGAAGCTGCGGAGAGTTTTGGCAAGGGGCGCTCGGCTCCTCCCGATTTCCAGCCGCGCGGCGCCGAGGAGGTTCGTCGCGCCGGCCTGGCATTCATCCAGATGCGCGAGCGCATCGAGCGCCAGATCGAACAGCGGACGGCGATGCTGACCGGCGTCTCGCACGATCTGCGGACCATCCTGACGCGCTTCAAGCTGCAACTGGCTCTGACCGGGTCGAGGACCGACATGGGCGCGCTGGACCAGGATATCGACGACATGCAGTCGATGCTGGAAGGCTACCTCGCGTTCGCCCGGGGCGAGGCGTCCGAAGATACAGGAAGCCTTGACCTGCAAGCCCTCCTCGTCCGTCTCAAGGAAGAGGCCAAGCTGCGCAGCCGGACGTTGAATACTTCACTCATCGGCGAGCCCGAAGTGCATGTCCGCCCGCACGCCTTCACGCGGCTGATGAGCAATCTGGTCGGCAATGCCTTCCGCTATGCCAAGAACGTCAACGTGACGGCCACCCACCGGCGCGGCACGCTGAGCGTCATCGTCGACGACGATGGGCCAGGCATCCCGGCAGACCGGCGCGAGGACGTGTTCAAGCCCTTCGTCCGCCTCGATGAGGCGCGCAACCAGGACGCAGGCGGCACCGGCCTCGGGCTGTCGATCGCCCGCGACATCGCCCGCAGCCATGGCGGCGACATCTCCCTCGACGACAGCCCGATGGGTGGCCTCCGCGCCATCGTGCGCGTGCCGGCTTGACGTTCGTCACGGAGCTAATAACTATTATTAGACATTCAGATCTGAGGAGATGGCCATGACGATGAGTGTCGACCTCGGCGAACGGCTCGAGTCTTTCGTGAAAGAAATGGTCGATTCCGGGCGCTACGGTTCGAAGAGCGAAGTGCTGCGCGAAGGGTTGCGGCTGGTGCAGGATCGTGAAGCCCGGCTGAAGGCGTTCGACGCGGCGATCGACCGTGGGTTGGCGGATGCTGATGCCGGACGTGTCCACACAATCGAAGAAGCACGCATCGCGCTGAAGGAGGACAGGGTGCCAACCCGGCGACACGGTTCCTAATGATCGTTGTCATCACCGACGAAGCGCTCGAAGATTTGCGGGATATCCGAAACTTCATCTCGGGTGAATCTCCGGCCCAGGCCGAGCGTGTCGTCGACCAGCTTCTCGCGGCTTCCGAGACGATTGCTGACTCGCCGCTAGCGTGGTCCTATGTGCCTCGACGCGAGTCATCGGGCGTCAGGCGACGCGTCATCGGGAATTACCTCGTATTCTACCGCATCGCTGCGGCCCGGATCGACGTGCTGCACATTCTGCACGGCGCGCGCGACTACGACGCGATCATTTTCCCTGACACAGCCGGCTGATCAGAACAACCGTCCCCCATCAGGCACCTTCCGGTCGATCGCCCCCAGCACCACCGCCCCCTCCTCATCGGGAAAGCCGAGCGTCAGAACTTCGGACATGAACTTGCCGATCTGGCGCGGCGGGAAATTGACCACGGCGAAGACCTGCCGGCCGACCAGCGTGTCCGGCGCATAGTATTTGGTGATCTGCGCCGAGGAGCGCTTGACGCCGATCTCCGCGCCGAAATCGATCCGGAGCTTGATCGCCGGCTTGCGCGCCTCGGGAAAGGGTTCCGCCTCGACGATCGTGCCGACGCGGATATCGACTCGGTCGAAATCGTCGAAGCTGATGGTCGGTTTCAGGCCTGCGCCGCTCATGGTCCGTTCAGGCGTTGCCCTGGGTTTCGAACAGCGCACTGGCGAGCGCTTCCCGCGCCGGCGTTCCCGACCAGACGACGAACTGGAACGCCTGATAATAGCATTCGCAGGCCTCCAGCGCGCTGTTGAGCAACACCTCGACCTGCTGGCTGGTCGGCTCCGCACCGCCCGAGAGGAGCAGCGACTGACGAAACATGATCGCGCCCTCCTGTTCCCACAGGTCGAAATGGCCAAACAGCATCTGTTCGTTGACGATCGACAGCAGCCGCATCACCTCAAGCACCCGGGTCTCCGGCACGCGCAGATCGAAGGCGCAGGCGAGATGCAGCGCCTCGAAATCCTCCATCCAGGAGAAGGAGACATGATAGTCGGTCCAGTGGCCGGCAACCGCGATCGCGATCTCATCGTCGCCCGTGCGCTCGAACGCCCAGTCATTTGCATTGGCAACCTGTTCGATCATGTCGACGGGGTGCGCGTCTCTGGCAAGATCGAGTTCTAGCAGGCTCATCAAATGCTTCCTGTGGCTACGGGAGCGCAATCGCACGCTCCATCGAAACGCACGCGCGACCGGGTAATCTACTGCGGCTGAGCGGAAGGAACGAACTACCCTGCCGGACCGCCCCGGACCGGCGCATTTTCGGTGCCCCGAATCATGCAACAAATTCAGTCTATTGATGGAGAGTCGCCGCGCCAGCCCCTTTTTGGGCCGGAAGGCCGAAGGGTGTGGACAGAGGAGTCACGGCTGATTCAAGTGACGCCCTTAAGCGATTCAGCGATAAGGGTTTTCAGACTCCGCCGCCCTGTGGACAGGGTTAACGAATTATTTTTTCGGCGCGGGCTTTTTCTTGGAGGCAGGCGCCGCTTCGCCACCCTCCAGCACCGCGATGCGGGCTTCGAGCGCTTCGAGGCGGGCCAACAGCGAGGCGTTTTCGGTCCGCGCCTTGGCCGCCATCTCGCGCGCGGCTTCGAATTCTTCGCGCTGCGGGATATCCATGGAGTTCAGCAATTTCTCCGCCTGCGAGCGGAAAGCGGTCTCCACCTCGCGTCGCACGCCTTGTGCAGCGCCGGCGGCGTCGGTCATCAGCTTGGCGAATTCGTCGAGGATGCGGTTCGGGCCGGTGGTCATGGGATTAAACCTCGTTGCTGGACTGGAATTAGGAGGTGATGCGGGCGATTGCAAGGCGGCGCGCGGTCGCCTTGACCTCGGATGACCGCTCCGCCAAGGTCCGCCGCGTTTCGAACCGACTGAAGGCCACCCAGTGACCGAACTCCTGCTTCCCCTGGCGGCCCTGCCGTTTCCCGACATCGATCCGGTGCTGATCCAGATCGGACCGCTCGGCATCCACTGGTATGGGCTCGGCTACGTCGTCGGCATCCTGTTCGCCTGGTGGTATTCGAAGAAGCTGGCGGCGACGCCGCGCCTGTGGGCAAACGACACGTCGCCGATCTCGCCGGAGCACCTCGACGACTTTGTTGTCTGGGCCGCTGTCGGCGTGGTCGCCGGCGGGCGTATCGGCTACATCCTGTTCTACGACCTCGCGCGGTACATCGCCAACCCGCTCGACATCATTGCTGTCTGGCAGGGCGGCATGTCGTTCCACGGCGGCATGCTCGGCGTGATCCTGGCCATGGTGCTGTTCGCGCGCAACCGTGGCATTCCGACCTGGAGCTTGCTCGACGTTGTGGCGGCAGGCGTGCCTGTTGGGCTTGGTCTTGTGCGCATCGCCAACTTCATCAATTCCGAACTCTGGGGACGCCCGACGGACGTGCCGTGGGCCTTCGTGTTTCCCAATGGCGGGCCAGAGCCGCGCCACCCGAGCCAGCTCTACGAAGCCGGGCTCGAAGGTGTGATCCTGTTCTTCGTGCTGATGTGGCTGACCTGGGGGCCGAAGAAGCTGAAGCGGCCAAAGTTCATCGGCGGCGCCTTCGTCTGCGGCTACGGCATCTCGCGCATCATCGTCGAATTCTTCCGCGTTCCGGACCCGCAACTCGGCTATCTCGCCGGCGGCTGGCTGACCATGGGCATGCTGCTGTCGCTGCCGATGGTGCTGGCTGGCATCTGGGCGATGGCGACCGCGAAGCCGGTTCCCGCGCGGGCATGACGCCGCTCGGCCGCCGCATCGCGGCGCTGATCGAGGCGACGGGTCCGATTTCCGTCGCCGACTATATGGCGATGTGCCTGTTCGACCCGCAGCACGGCTACTATACGACGCGCGAGCCGTTCGGCCGCGACGGCGATTTCACCACCGCGCCGGAGATCAGCCAGATGTTCGGCGAGATCGTCGGCGTCTGGCTGGTCACCGCATGGCGTGTGCTGGGCAGTCCCATCCCCGTGACGGTCGCGGAAATCGGCCCGGGCCGTGGGACGCTGGCGAAGGACATGCTGCGGACAATCCGCCAGATCGCGCCGGAACTGCACCAGAAAGCCGATGTCGTCCTGATCGAGACCAGCCCGCGGCTGACGGAAATCCAGTGCACGACACTGGGCGGTGAGGCTGACCGCGCGACATGGGATCAAGGCGTCGATGCGCTGTTGCGGCAGCCGCTATTGATCGTCGGCAACGAGTTGTTCGACGCCGTGCCGATCCGGCAGTATGTCCGGACGTCGAAAGGCTGGAACGAACGACTGGTTGGGTTGGATGATCAGGGCAAGTTCGGTTTCATTGCGGGTCCATCCACGATGGACGGCGACCTGCTTCCAGCCGATGCATCGGCCGCTCCCGAAGGGGCGATCGTCGAGCTTGCCCCCGCCCGCAATGCGATCATGGATGCCATCGCCGCGCGCATCTCGGCCGATGGCGGCGCGGGGCTGTTCATCGATTACGGACATGAGCAGTCGGCGGTTGGCGACACACTGCAGGCAATGCGCAGCCATGCCTTCGATCCGGTGCTGGCGCATCCCGGTGAGGCCGACCTGACCGCGCATGTCGACTTCGACGCTCTTTCCCGCGAGGCGCGCCGACACGGGCTTGAGACCGCGCTGCTGACGCAGGGCGACTTTCTGTTGCGTATGGGCCTGTTGGAGCGCGCCGGCAGCCTTGGCGCGGGCGGCGGCGAAACGACGCGCGACAGGATCCGTGGCGAAGTCGAGCGGCTGGCGTCGCCGGACGCGATGGGGACGCTGTTCAAGGCGCTCTGCGTCGCACCGGCCGGCAAAATGCCGGAGCCGTTCCGCGGCGGCAATTGACTTGGCCACGCCTCTGCCCCACCTTCGCCCACCTTGGCGACCGGCCGTCTCCCAGCTTGACGGATGCCCCGCAAAGCCCGCAAAAGGCGCTTGATGCAGAACAGCTCCCACCCTGACCCGTTGCGGTCGGAACATCTCGAATTCGGCGACAAGCCGTTCATTCGACACGGTTTTTTTACACGCAACGGCGGTGCTTCGAGCGGCATCTACGCCGGTCTGAACACTGGTACCGGATCGGACGACGACCAGACGTTGGTCTCCGAGAACCGCCGCCGCGTCGCCGAGTGGATGGGCGTTCCACCGACGCATCTGATGAGCGTCTGGCAAGTGCATTCGCCCGATGCAATCGTGGTGCGCCAGCCGTTTCCCGGCGAACGGCCCAAGGCTGACGCGATGGTGACCGACAGGCCTGGCATCGCCATCTGCGCCTCGTCCGCCGATTGCGGCCCGATCCTGTTCGCCGAGCCGGACGCGGGCGTGATCGGGGCCGCACATGCCGGCTGGAAGGGCGCCTTCACCGGGGTGCTCGAGAATACGATTTCTGCGATGGAAGGGCTGGGCGCGATGCGCGACAGGATCGTCGCCGTGCTGGGGCCGTCGATCAGCCAGGCCAACTACGAAGTCGGCCCCGAATTCGTCGCGCGCTTCACGGCGGAGCGACCGGACAACGGCCGCTATTTTGCGCCATCGGCACGGCCCGGCCACGCCATGTTCGACCTGAACGGCTATACGGTCGACCGGCTGTCTGCGGCTGGCGTGCAGGCGTACGGCCTGAACCGCTGCACCTATGCGGAGGAGGATCTGTTCTTCTCCTTCCGCCGCACCACCCACCGCAAGGAACCGGACTACGGCCGGCAGATCTCGGCAATCGTCATGGGAGAAAGATAATGGCGCTGCATTTCGAAAGAACCGAATTCGACGCGAGGCGCGACCGCCTGATCCTCGAGATGACCGACCGCAAACTGGACGCCATGCTGCTGTTCGCGCAGGAGAGCATGTACTGGCTGACCGGCTACGACACGTTCGGCTTCTGCTTCTTCCAGTGCCTGGTGGTGAAGTCCGACGGATCGATGGTGCTGCTCACCCGCTCGGCCGACCTGCGCCAAGCCAAGCACACCTCGATCATCGACAACATCGTGCTGTGGACCGACCGCGATAACGCCAATCCGGCCGTCGACCTGCGCAATCTCGTCAACGATCTCGACCTGCTCGGCCGCAACATCGGCATCGAATACGATACACACGGCCTGACCGCCTTCAACGGCAGGCGGCTGGACGAGCAGATGCAGACGTTCGGCAAGATTTCCGACGCTTCGGGCATCGTCTCGCGGCTGCGCGTGGTGAAGAGCCCAGCCGAGGTCGAGAAGGCGAAGAAGGCAGCAGCCCTCGCCGACGATGCGCTGGACGCTGCGCTGCCCCTCATCAAGCAGGGTGGCGACGAGGGCACGATCCTGGCAGCGATGCAGGGCGCGATCTTTGCCGGCGGCGGCGACTATCCGGCCAACGAGTTCATCATCGGCTCGGGCACGGACGCGCTGCTCTGCCGCTACAAGGCCGGAAGGCGCAAGCTGACGAAGAACGATCAGCTGACGCTGGAATGGGCAGGCGTGTTTCATCACTACCATGCCGCGATGATGCGCACCGTGCTGGTGGGCAAGGTGTCGAAACGGCATCAGGAACTCTACGACGCCGCGCGCGATGCGCTGCTGGCGGTCGAGAAGACCATGGTTCCGGGCAAGACGTTTGGCGACGTCTTCGACGCGCATGCCCGCGTGATGGAGGCGCACGGCATGACGCGGCACCGGCTGAACGCCTGCGGCTACTCGCAAGGCGCGCGCTTCACGCCGTCATGGATGGACATGCCGATGTTCTATTCCGGCAATCCGGAGCCGATCGCGCCCAACATGACGCTATTCGCCCACATGATCATCATGGATTCCGATTCCGATACGGCGATGACGCTTGGCAGAACATACCTCACCACCGAAGGCGAGCCGAAGCCCCTGTCGCGCCATGATCTCGACTTGATCGTGCGTTGATCTGATGTTTCGCGCGGTACGGGAGTGTGCAAGGAGCGCTAGGGGACGATGAAGCGATGGGCGGCTGCCTTTGCAATGTCCCTTACGCTGCTGGCGACTGCGGCATGCACCACCTCGGAAACGCTCAACCCCGCCGCGATAAACGTGCCTGCTCCATTGCCTGTGGTCGAACCCACGCCTTCGGCGCCCGCAGCCCCGCCCCAGATCGCCGCGATCGGCGCCGAACGCGCCCGGGTCACGCTGGCGCCGGTGATCGGAGCGCCCGGCCCGGCGGTCGACCAGTTCTCCGCCCGCCTCGTGGCGCGGGCGCCGACAAAGCAGTTCGCCGTCACGGCCACGAATGACCCAACTGCGACCTACACGCTGAAGGGCTTCTTCTCGACCTCGCCCGAAGCCGGCGAAACGATCGTCTACTATGTCTGGGACGTGGTGGACGCAGGTGGCAATCGCGTGCACCGGTTCTCCGGCCAGGAGCGCGCCAAAGGCAGCAACGAAGGCTGGGGCGACGTAACGGAAGCCAACATGCAGGCCATCGCCGACCGGACGGCCGACGAATTTGCCGCATGGCTCGCGACCCGCGACGGGTGACCGCGCCGCCGGAATCTTTGCACAGGCTTCACCAATCGAGCCATTCAGACTTGCATTGCGCCACCATGCCGCTTAAACGCCCGCATCATCCGAGCGTGGCCATGGCCGGGGAAACTGCATGAAATTGTTCGCGGGCAACTCCAACCGGGTGCTGGCCGAATCGGTCGCCCGGTACCTGAACATTTCGCTCGGGCGCGCCAGCGTCAGGCGCTTCGCCGACCAAGAGATTTTCGTCGAGATCCAGGAGAACGTGCGCGGCCAGGACGTCTTCGTTTTGCAGTCGACGTCGTTTCCGGCCAACGACCATCTGATGGAACTTCTGATCATGATCGACGCCTTCCGCCGCTCGTCGGCGCGGCGCATCACGGCGGTGGTGCCCTATTTTGGCTACGCGCGGCAGGACCGCCGCGCCTCGGGCCGCACGCCGATCTCGGCCAAGCTGGTCGCCAATCTCATCGTCCGCTCCGGCGTCGACCGCGTGCTCACGCTCGACCTGCATGCAGGGCAGATCCAAGGCTTCTTCGACATCCCGACCGACAACCTGTTCGCGGTTCCTGTGATGGCGCGCGACGCCAAGGCGCACTACAACCTGTCCAATGTCATGGTTGTCTCGCCGGACGTCGGCGGCGTGGTGCGCGCGCGAGCACTCGCCAAGCGGCTGGATGCGCAGCTCGCCATCGTCGACAAGCGCCGCGAGCGGCCCGGTGAGTCTGAGGTGATGAACATCATCGGCGACGTGACCGGCAAGGACTGCCTGCTCTATGACGACATCGTCGATTCGGGCGGGACGCTCTGCAACGCCGCCGATGCGCTGCTGGCCGATGGCGCGACCAGCGTTACCGCCTACATCACGCATGGCGTGCTCTCCGGCGGCGCGGTCGCCCGCATCACTGCGTCCAAGCTGAAGGAACTGGTGATCACCGATTCGATCCAGCCGACTTCAGGCGTCGACGCCGCCCACAATATCCGCGTCGTCTCCATCGCCGACCTCATCGGCGAAGCGATCTCACGCACCGCGACCGAAGAATCGGTATCGAGCCTGTTCGACTAAATTCCGGCCAGCTTTAGCGCCATTCCCGCTGCAGCCGCTGCGGCCAGCACCGCGATCATATTCGCGTGGAAGCGCAGCAGCGCGATGCCGGCCGCGACAGCTATCGCTGCTGCCGCCGGATCGAAGGTCGCCAGGTCGGGAATCGGGAACGACAATGGACCGAAGGCAACGTCGCCCACTGTGCCAAAGAGCACATGCAGCGCGAACCACAGACCGAGATTGGCGATGATGCCAACCACCGCCGCGGTCACGGCTGACAACGCCGTCACCAGCCAGCGCACGTTCCGCACCGTCTCGACATAGGGCGCGCCGACGAAGATCCAGAGGAAGCAAGGCACGAAGGTGAACCACAGCGTCACCGCGGCGCCTGCCAGGCCGCCTGTGAGCGGCTCAAGCCCCGACAGGCGCGCGCCGCCGAGGAAGCCGACGAAGACCAGCACCAGGATCAGCGGCCCGGGCGTCGTTTCGGCGAGTCCGAGGCCGGTCAGCATTTCGTCGGGCCGCAGCCAGCCATAGACGTCCACCGCCTGCTGCGCGACCCAGGCGAGCACCGCATAGGCCCCGCCGAAGGTGACCGCCGCCATGACCGAGAAGAATGAGGCTTCCTTGGCAAAGACGTTGTCCGAGCCAAGCCACGCATGCAGCGCCAGCAGCGGGCCGAACCAGAGCGCCAGCCAAACGGCGAGAGTTGAAACAAAGCGGCGGGTATTAGGCCGCGTCCATTCCGGCAAATCGGCCAGCGCAACGGTTGCTTGCGGCGCGCCGGCCGTCGCGTTCTGTCCCGAGAAATGCAGCGCAGCGCCAATGGCGGCAGCCGCGAGGATGATCACCGGAAAGGGCAGCTTCAGGAAGGCGATCGCGAGAAATGCGAGGATGGCGATGGCGACCATCGCACCGCTCTTGAGCGCCCGCTTCGACACCTTGACCAGCGCTTCGAGAACCACCGCCAGCACCGCGGCCTTGAGGCCGAAGAGCAGCCCCTGGACCAGTGTCACCTCGCCGAGCAGCAGGTAGAGGCTGGAGAGCACGGTCAGCACCAGCGCGCCGGGCAGCACGAACAGCAGGCCAGCCATCAGCCCACCCTTCACGCCATGCAGCAGCCAGCCGCCATAGGTAGCAAGCTGCATGGCTTCAGGGCCAGGCAGCAGCATGCAGTAGTTGAGCGCATGCAGGAAACGCGCCTCGTCGAGCCATTTTTTCTCATCGACCAGAATCCGGTGCATCAGCGCGATCTGCCCAGCCGGCCCACCGAACGACAGCAGGCCGATTTTCGCGAACACGCGAAATGCTTCTGAGAAGGCCACTTGCCTATCCACCATGTCTGTGCCGCCGCTCATGAAGCGTCTCCGATCGGGACGAAGGGATGACCCGCTTCGCGCCAGGCTTCGAACCCGCCTTCGAGTATCATCGCATCGACACCGTTGTCGGTCAGAAATCCGGCGACGGCCCGGCTGACTTCATGGCCGTGAACGCAGAACACGACTACCGACTGGCCGGCGAACTCGCGCCACCAGCTCTCAGCGTCGAAAGGGCGGCGATGCCGCGAGTCTGGAATGGTCAGCATCGAGGCTCGACGGGCAGGTTCCTTGCGCACGTCGATGACCACAGTCTCATGGAGACTGTATGACAGTTGCAAGGGCGAGATGGTTCCGGACATGGTTTTCCTCCGCATGGTGATGCGAAGGCGGAACTTGGGCCGAAGCCTCAGCGGGGAGTCCACCCATGCCCCCGATGAACGCATAATAGGAGGTGGTGGCCGTTTGTTCAACAGGCCGCCGCGGGGATTTTCAGGCGGCAGACGAGAGCAGCAGCGACGACTGCGAGAAGGCGTCGCGGATCGCCTCGGCCATCCCGGCGAGGGCCGCGCTGCGCGATTTCGGGTTGAGGTGCAGCACGACATGCGAGGTGTCGATGTCTCCGAAACCATCGGCGGCGGTGAGTTCGCGGCAGCCGGCCGGGATGTTGCTGCGCGAGATCGGCGCAATCGCGAGGCCCGAGGTCACCGCGAGCTTGAGTCCGCCGCTTGTGTCGCTGGCATAGGAGATACGGAACGGAATCTCGCGCGTTTCCAGCGACTTCAGCGCGAAATTCCGGCACCAGCCCGAACTGCCGTAAAGCGCGATCGGCAGGGGCGTGCGCTCGTGCTGGAAATGCTGGTTCGAGGTGACCCAGACGGTCGGATCGGTCATCAGGATTTCACCGGCGGAAAAATCCTGCCATTCGAAGATGACCGCGGCGTCGAGTTCGCCCGAGTGAACCAGCGCGAGATTGTCGGCCGAACGGCCAAACCGCACGGTGATTTCGACATTGGGGTGCTTTCGCGAGAAAGTGTGCAGCGCCTTTGAGATGACCGACTGGCCATACTCTTCCGGAATGCCGATGCGCACCCGCCCGTCCAGCGCATTATCGTCGAGCAGTGCCGCCGTCTCGTCCAGAAGCGAAACGATGCGGCGGGCATTGCCGAGCAGCTGGCTGCCTTTGTCGGTCAGCGTCACTCCTCGCGCGCCGCGCTCGAACAGCGGCGCATCCACCGCCTCTTCCAGCCGCTTGATCTGCATCGAGACGGCCGACTGGGTGCGCCCGACCTTGGCGGCCGCGTGGGTGAAATTGCCGCTGTCGGCAACCGCAACGAACGTGCGCAACAGCTCGCCATCAAGATGGAGACCCATTAGAAGGCATTCCTATTCGTCATGGCTGACATCACAGCAATTCGTTTGTCGAATGTCAATCGACGTCTTATCTCCATGGTTCAACAGCAGATGTGAACGTCATGACCACCGCATTCTTTGATTCTTCGGCAACATCCCAAGACAACACACCCACCAAGTCACCCGTCAGGCCAGCAGTTGATGCGGTG
>Ga0209906_100189_pt1 | contig 58823 bp, 49 predicted proteins | sample FECB24metaG_FD_188303 | JGI IMG/M metagenome (GOLD analysis project Ga0209906, IMG submission 188303) | Cyanobacterial communities from the Joint Genome Institute, California, USA from Joint Genome Institute, California, USA - FECB-24 metaG... ... | reverse complement strand
CAAGCGCCTGCAGGTTCATCGTATCGTCGGTCATCGGTGATCTCCGTTGGTTGGATGTTGCAACCCAAACCTAACCGAAGATCGCCGATGGCCAACCGCGACCTACACCACCACCTGGGACACGACCAATTTGCGGGTCGAAGAGCCACAATGAACTTCACCTTCGGTATATGCCCAACTGCCTATAGCCCACCACGTCAAATCTTAAATCCGCGGCCTCGGGAGGTTGCCATATATTCAATGATCTGACCGCGGCACGATCGTTGCTTGTCGCAGTGACCTGCTGCCCGATTCCTGAGCCGTTTTGAGTCGTTTTGAGCCGTTTTGAGCCGTTTTGAGCCGAAAATTTCAATTTCGATCACGGCATGTTGTCAATCCTTTTGTGTCGCATAAAAACTGACATTCGAAATAATCTCTTACAAGAGGCTAGATATAAGTACTTGCCCACATACTACGAAGTGCTGTGGTTGAACTCATCGATAGAATCTTTGTCATTGATTCAAAATAATGTGTATAGCAAAGTCGCTGGAAAAGGGAGATCGACTGACACCAGTTCGGTTGGTCGCGAAGCTCTAGCCACTCTTCCTCATAGAAGTTTGCGGCGACTACCTCGCATAGTAATGCAACATCCATCGGCGGGTGGCACCATCTAGGGACTTTGAGCGGATGGTCTTGTGCTCGATTGCCGTGATGATGGCCACCAAATTGCAGGTGGGTCAAGGGGCCAGATTGCGGAACGCCACCGGGTTTATTTGCAAGATCAAGGTGCCACCGCGACAAAGGTTGACTTGAATCATCATCAACTTCCAGAGCAATGTCCAAAGCTCTAAATGGCAAGGACCCGCCCTCACCTTGCTCAATCTCAATGCCTTTTGCAACGATCCGTGGCTTTACCCATCGGCTTTTCTCATCCTTCGTTCGCTTGAACAGGATCGGCGCTCCTCGGTCGACTTCCATAGACCAGGTGGTTGCAGCCTTCCCAAGTTGCAGCTCGCGACTTAAGCGCGAAAGGACACTGTAGCCCTCGGGTTCAATGATATTGTGACGTTCCAATGTGGTCGCAATAGCGTTCATCGCATTGCCTGCTTCCGAAGCCGATATCGTCATGACGCTGCGCCGTTCGCCTGGCCCTCTCTCCTGTCTCGCCCTTTTACTTGCTCAGCCAAATCCTTATCAGCGTCATCGATCATTAGCGGGGGTTCTGCCGCCTCATATTGGTCGGTCTGAATGCAGTCCCAGCAAACACGGCGGCGAACGCTATAGCGGGGCTGAGCAGGTTCAAAAACTGCGACCGAATGTCTTAGCTCAGTGCCGCGCCCGCAAGATGCACAGGCGAACGAAATCAGTTCGTCGGGCGAATCGTTCCACGGAGAACGAGCTGGTTCAAACACCAAACATGTGGCGTCGGATAGCATGCGCGCCCGATCTGAAGCCGGTAAGCCTGTTGCACGTCGCCTAAACAGGTCTTGCGCCCAGCTGTCCAGACGATTTGCCCACCAACGCGGCCACGCGTCACCGAAAATACCCTCATATCCAAGGCCGGCACTGCGCATTACGCCTGTGATTGCAAGTCCGTCGCCTGGGTCGATGCCCAGATGCGCGCACGCATTTTCCGTATTCAAAAGCGGTCCGGGATGGTCAATCAAGCCCAACAAGATGCGGGCCGCTACATGGGGTGCTGCCGCTGCGGACAATTTGGCACGAATTTCTTGAACATCGATATGTGGCCGATCAATATCGTTTCCGGACATCAGACCAACGATCTCATAATGATTACCAACCGAACGCAGTCTTTCGTATCCTTTACACAAACTTACCAGTTCTTTACGGATCCCCTGCCTTTTGTTATTTATGTCTTCTTTAACATAAACCCGGTCGAATAAATCATGCGCAGTTTTGTCAGGACGATAGAGCGCCTTAATCTTGCTTTCTGCAGACACTAGGACCAATGCGAAATCACGTTCCGGATGTTCAATGGAAGCATCGCGCAGATGCTGGCCGAGTGCACTTCCCTTGTAGGTCTGGTCTGCTGAGAGCCCGGCCGGCTGTTCGTCGAGACGGTAATCCACAGCCACGATGATTGGGCCTGCATCAACAATCTTTCGGGCCAGTATTGCGACCTCTTCAACATCCTGCGGCGTAAACTCAAGAACATTGGGAGATGATAGCGTTTCAGCGTAGACGAGGTCCGCGTCATCGACGAATATGCCTTTGTACGTCACGCTTCTTCCCTCATCGCCAAAACCCGAAACTCGAAGCGGCATCCGTATCCTGGCGAGGCATCTGCGACCAAAACGTTGCCGCCGTAACTGGATGCAATATCGCTCACGATCTTGAGCCCAAGGCCTGTTCCAGGCCCCGCGACACCGTCATCGTCGGCAGCCATTGTCGTTGTAAAAAACGCATCGAATACACGATCCCGATCGGCCGGTACGATTCCTGGGCCGCTATCTTCAAATCCGACGACGACGAAACGCCCGTCCGGCCTCGCATCCATCCTAACCCTGCGGTCTTTCACGCGGGCATTCCGCATCGACTTTATGGAGTTTGTTAGGAAGTTAAGTAGGACCGAATCGAGCTCGCTGCTATGCATAGGTGTCGTACGCAGCGAAAGCGGACTAACATCTATTTCGAATTCGATATTTTGACGGCTCATATACTCGTTAAATTGTGTTGCGAACCGCTGCAAAGCACCGCTGACGGAAAGCGAGCGAAGCTGTCGGCTCTCCGTCGTCGACATTAGCCCAGCTATATACCCGCCGATATCGAACATGCGATCGGACCCAAGCTTTAACTCTCCAAATTGCCGTTCGAGATTTGCCCTTTGCTGAGCCACCGGCAGCGCGGCGATTGCGTCCTGAAGCAGATCGAGTCGTGCACGCAGGGCATCGCGAGCACCTTTCACTTCATGCCCAAACACGCTAATTGATAAGCCTAGAGATGCAAGCAACCGAAGCATCTCCTCATACTCAAGTGAAGCCGCCCTCTGAACTTCCACCTGCTGCTCAAACTCCGCGGCAATGGCCTCGGCTTTCGCTAGCAAGCGGTCGGTTTGCACAGCATCGGGGCTGGAAGAAGACGAGATTCCCATATTCTCGCGAACGGTCCGCAGATATTGGGAAGGCCGGCGAGGTTCAGGCACAAAATCGCGTTGGCCGGCTTCTTGCTTGCGGTTGCGTGCGGCGGCAATCCGCTTGGCTGCCCACTCAACGGCGTCGCGAACAAATTGCTTTAGCTCGTCATATGCTTCGTTTTCCAGCAGGCCTTCGCGGCTGCTTGTTTCTTCGAAAAGCGGATTCGTAACGGTAGTGAGCTCGACATGGCCGAAAAAGTTACGGTTGTTTGCCGGTATCAACAGAAGGCGGCGCGATACGTCAATATCAAGCTCAAGCCAATCATCTGCGGCTTCGCCGTACGGAAGTACGCGAAATCCATTACGATAAATTCTTATACCACCAAATAGCCTCCCGAGCTCTGCTGCCGAAGTCATGTTCATGCCAGAAAGCGTGGCCGAATGATAAATAAAGTATGACGAATTGAGCGTTACGGGTCCTGTAATGAGAAACCTTTTTTCAAACTCTTGTCTATCGTCGAGATTACTTTTCGGTGAAACAACTCGAACCGTTGCTCGACCCTCTTCGTCGATTGAAGCTGAGATTGCAGCAAGAGCCTGCCCGAGAAAGCTCGTCTCGATAGAGTATTCGGAACGTTTGGCGTCACGGCCGGTTCCATTAATGACTACGGCAAAACCAGGATCAGCAGATAGAGGCGATTCATTTACTGAATCAGTTCGCGCTACCGGAAATGGTGGTTGAAGGAGAAGTACGGACCGCCAAACCTTGGCTAGAGCCGTTTCCCTCCAGCCATCTCTCAGATCGACAATACGCAGAGTGGTCCCGCAATCAGTGGGCTCCTTCTCGAAGCGTTCAATCTGGCTGAATACTTCATTTAGGTCACGGCCAGCCCGAAAGTCTTCGTCCCAGCTGAAGCGCACGCGGAAGCCAGTGGTCAGGCCCCGAGGCCGTGTTTCAAGATAGAGCTGCTTACCCAGACGTTGAACTGAAAATCGGCCGATGCCTTTTCTGCCCGCACGAACGCGGCGATAGATTGGAGACAAGGGCTGATTAACTTTGGAGGCAGTTGAAATCCTCATCCACGAAGAGCGAATAATCTCATCCTGCATGCCTGACCCGTCGTCCTCGATTACAAGTGTACCGCCGGGTAGACCATGCTCGGAAAAGGTCAGCACGACCTTTGTGGCATCAGCATCGTATGCATTCTTTATTAGTTCAGACAACGCTGTGTCCTGCTTACCCACCAGCTCCGCCCCGAGCCTCTGAATATGACCAGCATCGACGGTAAAACGCACATTATCAGGATCCGACTCTACTCTTGTCCTGCTCCATTGCTCAATTAGTTGCCAATCAGGAGAGGGTTTCTTCAGCTCGTCCTCAATCGCGATCTTAATTTTCTGTGCGTCCAGCTCTCCATCCGGTTCGTTCATGTGCTGGCCATTGTGCCACGTCGTGGGCGGCGGTTTTGCCTGATATGCTCCAAAGCCGTGCTCAACTGCCCAGAAACCGCCTGCCAACTGTCAATTTCCATAGCATCATAAATTAGCCGGTCGGCCAGTTTCATCGCCCCCTGGCGTTGGCCCGCTCGCAGGTCGCGATCAATTGCACTGAACGCTTTCTCTATCGCCACCGAACTAACCTGTGGCAAAAGGAGCCGAATTTTCTCTGCTTCGCGCGGCTCATGCTTGAGCACGCCTGAGCCGTATCGACGTCCAACCAACTCAGCAGATAGCTGCGAGAAGCTGGTCAGTAGAGAGATTGAGACCAGTTTGCCTGCGACTTTGTCCAAGGTATCTAAAAAATATACTCGGTGGATCGTGTTTGTGTTGGTGTAGCCATACGGGTTCAAAACCAGCCTAGGACCCCAATGATGCATGACGGGAAAAAAGGCGTCCGGGACACGCCCATCGTCCGGCTTCGACCAAATTTTCCGTTTGCGAAACGTACTGGTACTGGTCAGCTTTTCAGCGGGGAATGTCGCAAGGTACGCATCGATACGCTCATTGCCGCACTGCCCATCGCTGTCGATAAGATGACCACGTCCACCGCCTGCAAGATAGGAAGCATGGTCGATATTCGTAAACGACACCCCAGGCGCGGCAATGAATTTTGCGAGGATGGGCTTGCAATCGTTCTCTTGCAGGCCGCCTTCTCGTAGGCCTTCATTGCCCAAAACGAAAAACTCATTGGCTCCCGTCACCAATCCGACCTGTACAGACGCCACGTCGCCTAGGGATTTGCAATCTGTCAAACCCTCCATTTCCATTAGCCGATATGCTTCGGAGGGCGAAAGGTTTAACGCCGCAGGCCTGAGATCGGACGTCTTTCCTACCCAAAGTCCTGCGCTCCAGTCGGAGATGAGCTGCCTCAACCCTTCCAGAGTTTCAACTTGGCCAAGTTCGATATAGCACGAACCCGGCGTTCGATATCCATCCGCAAGAAGTATAACTGTTTCTTCGTCCGCTCCAACGTCGAGGAAGATGCGCTCGCGGATTACGATCGCGGCTACCTTACGAAACGCATTTGCGAGAAACTTTCGGATAGGAATCGCGTAGTCGGCTTGGAGGAATGCCCCGGGTAGAACCCACGCCATCCGCCCGTCCTTCGCAAGAAAAGATAACGAATGGGTTAGGAAGTACGCCCAAAGACTCGCACGCCCGGCTACGCCTTCGATAGGCCATTTTCTGGAGCTCAGAGCCTGCCGCCTTGTTGTTCCAAGCTCCTGGTATGGAATATATGGCGGGTTTGCGAGGACAACCGAGAAGGCTTGCGGCCATGTGCCGCCCGGACAAACTTCCAAAAAATCGGTCTGCGAAAATCGACTGAGATCAACTGGCGCATGAAATGCGTCAGCCAGATATTCAAAAGCGACAGGATCGATGTCGCATCCATAGATTTGCTTCCGCGGTTCGACGCTACCAATTTCAAAAAGTCGATCTTGGGCGCACTGTAGAAAACCGCATCCCCCAAAACTAGGTTCAAGAATAAGCTCTGCAGAAGACCGAATGGCCCAGTCAGCAAGTATCTTACTGAGCGGTTCTGGTGTATAAAATGCTCCTATTTTCCGGCGCTCTTCGAGCAGCCGATCGGGAGCAGCGTCACAGCCTGTTGCAGGAAGCCCCCTCAAACCAGCCCTTTCAAATCTTCCCCGAACATTCCATGCTCGACATATTGCGCTTCAAGCCATAGCAACAAAACGCATTCGTGTAGAGCCCTGTTTCGAAACCTGCCGCTTGCGACCGCTTTGGCGATTGCAATGGTGTTGGGCGCGCTGAATTGCATCAGCGGGACAGGATGGCCGCTACGAAAATTCCTTGCCAATTCTACAAAAGCTCCAGCTGCACCCTCCGTCCAACAATCGCCGCCGCCCGCTGGAGCGTCTCGATCGTCACATTGCCATCATTTGGATCGAGCACCCGATCGACCTGTGTCCGGCTTGTGTGCATTAGCGCCGCTAGGCGCGTCTTGGTCAAGCCGCGCTCCTTCATCGCATCGGCAAGCTGCCAGGCGATAACCTCCTTGATGGCCTTTGCCTGAAATTCCGCCAGCACGCCTTCGGTTTCAAGGAAGCCGTCGAGGGTCGAGCCGCGGTGTATGTTGTCAGCCATTTTTAACCTCCTTCTGGCGTTTGCGGGCCGTGTCCAGGTCCGGCGCCGGTGTCTTCTGGGCCTTCTTGATGAAGGCGTGCAGTGCGTAGATTTCGCCGCCGTGGAAGCACAACAAAACCCGTGCTGTTGTTCCGTCAGGAAGCGGCGTTCTTACCTCGAACAGCCCCTTGCCCATCGGCCTGACCAGCGGCATGCTGACCGGCCAGCGATACTGGAAGCGCTGAAGGTCTTGCCCAACCATGCGCCGGTTTGCTTCGGGGAGATCGATCAGTCATTCGCGGACGGGCTCCTTGCCCGACAGAGAACGATAGAAGACGACCTCGATCCGTTGCGGCACATCCTTGACCATGTGTACCTTCTATCATGCAATGCACTTTTTAAGGTGCGGCTGTCAATGCTGTGACAAAAGCAGCGGCCGGGCAACTCGCCCGGCCGCTGACGCCACTGTCACCGCGTGAACGGCATATTCGCATTTGCGAACGGGATCGGCTTGCCAGCCAATGCCGCCGCCAGGAATGCGCTCACAACCTCCGCCGCCTCAATCGCCGGCTTGTCGCCAAGGTGCATGTATCGCTCTGACGTTCGAACCCGGGAATGGCCGAGCAGCTTGGCGATCGTCGGGGTGTTTTCGTTCTCCAACGCGGCTTGGCTGGCGAAGGTGTGGCGGATGTCATGGAGGCGAAGCGGCGGAATCCGGTTCGGCGCGAGCACTTTCGACCTCCAGAAGTTGATGACCGTTTTCGCGTTGCCGTCCTGTTTGGATCGGGCCGGAAACACCCATGGGTTACCCCGGAGACGCGGCAAGCGCCGCAACGTCTCTTGTGCAGCCTCGGCAAGGTCGATCTGCCGCGCGCCGGTCTTGCTGTCGTAAAGGTGCATGTATCGGCCGACGATATTCTCCCACCGCAGGCTCATGATCTCGTTCCGCCGGCAGCCGGTGTAGAGGAACATGCGGACAGCACCGACATGGAACGGGTGCTCTGCTTCCAGTTTATCCAGCGTTGCGCCAACGCGTTTCAGCTCGGCCTCGCTGAGATACCGATTGTAGATTCGACCCGGGTTGCGCTTGATCGCCGGACACGGATTGGAATGTGGCGGCAGCACGCCCCACTCCTCTGCCTTGCGGAACATATGCGACAGCATGCTGAGGGCGCGGTTGGCGCCGCCGTAAGATGTCTCGGTGTATTTGACGAACCAGTTGAGAACGACCTCCTCGTCGATCTGGTCGATAAACAGTTTGCCAAATGTCGGCAGGAGCCGGCTGTCGCGGTAGACGTTGTTAGCCCTGATGGTCAGCGGCTTCCATTTGCCGGACTGGCGCTTCCAATAAGTGGCGCAGAACTCGTTGAACTGCGGCGTCGCGCGGGCCTGCTTTCGACGCGCAAGCGGGTCGCGCCGGACCTTTGCCTCCAGGATCAGCAATTGCGCCTTGCCGCGCGCCTCGGCTTCGGTGACGACAGCGGCGTTGCCGAGGTGTATCTTGCTGACGACGCCCTTGATCCGGGTAAAGGCGATCCAGGTGCGCCGGCCGCTGGGGTGGAAGCGCAGACCAAACCCTGGAAGGGTCTGATCCCAGACAACGCGATCGTCCTTGATCAGCACGTAGAGGTCGCGGCGGGGAAAGCGGCGAGTGGCGAGCTTGGTCGCCGGGGGGAATATCGGTTCGTTCATTCGCCGGCTCCCTTCGCCTGGAAGCCGGTTGCCCGAGCCATATGACCGACGACGCGGCCGGCGGCGGCGCGCACACTGTCACTACTGAGGTGCGCATAGCGTTCGGTGCTTTCGAGAATGCCATGCCCGAGCAACCGGCTGACAGTCGGCATGCTGACGCCGTTCATCACGGAATAGCTTGCGAACGTATGCCGCAGATCGTGAAGCCGGAAGTCCTCAAGCGTCGCCCGCTTTCGGATGGCGATCCAAACCGCAAACGGCATCTCGAAGTGGGCTTTGCTGTAGGGGCGTGGAAACACCCAGGCCGCTGCTGTGTCGATAGGCAGGTGCTTGATGACGGCCTGGGCCGCCTTGCCGACATAGACGGGTCGCGGGCCGTTCTTGCTGTCTTTCAGATGGAAGAAGCCTTCGTCGATTTCGTTGGGTTCAAGCCCTTCGATCTCGGCGGACCGTGCGCCGGTCAACAGCAGAAGCCGAATAACCGCACAGGCCTCCGGATGTGCCGCGTCAAAATGAGTAAGGGCCTCCCCAAGCCGCGCTAGCTCGTCGATCGACAGAAACCGGATGCGGTTGTTGGCCTTGTACCGCGTTATACTTCGGCACGGGTTCGAGCTCCGCGGCCGCAGCTTGAGTGTCTCGGCGAACTTCATCATGCCCGACAGGACAGGCATTCCGCGGTTGGCGATGGCCGGGCGGTCGCTCATGCTATCGAACCAGTTCATCACCATCTCGCGGGTGATGTCGCAGACAGCGGTCGCTCCGAACTCGGGTACGAAAAATTTCTCGATCATCCGGCGTGCGGTTTTGCAAGTTGCCTCCTTCCATCGGCGCTCCTCGGCGGCAAGGTAGAGCGGGACAAGATCGGCAAACCGAAATGCGCTCGAGTCGACGACGACTTTGAACGGATCCTCAACCCCCAGATTGATTTGGACTGTACTCAGAATCTTGCGCGCACGGCGCCTTGCAGTGCGTGTTTCAATCTCTTCCACCTCGGCAATTGTCCGTCGGCGCGTCCTCCCGCGCTCGCGATATTGCACAACATACGCCCTATGGCCGGTGGCGTAGGAGCGAACACCAAAACCAGGAAGCTCCGGATCCCAATGGATAATTTCAGCTTCGGCTATCGGAGTGGGTTTGGCCGCCGCCTCGACCGGAGGTGAAGCTTGACCGAAGTGCTCGCGATGAATATATTTATTCGCGTTCTTACCGGTCTTACGACCAATACGCTTTGCTTTTGCAACAGACATAGCAGCAACTCCTGACACGGAAGCAGATAGGTTGCCGACGATGACAGATTTGGTTACCTGTGGATAACTTGAGTCTTGGGATTTCAACGCGTTGTAGTTACGAAGGTTTTCGCGATTCGCGGGTGGTTTTCTGGTCCTGACCATGGAAAAATTAGCCTTCTATCATATTGATACCAAAGGCAAAAAGCACTGGAAGTGCATGGGGTGTGACAAAAATCATTTTACTATTCATCGCGGCTCGAGTTGCACCTGCTGTTGGCTTGGGGTAAAAAGGTAGATAATCTTACAGAAAGGCGCCAAATGAGCCTCAACATCAAGGATCCCGAAGCGCACCGCCTCGCTAATGCCATCGCTCAGGCCACCGGGCAGAGCATGACCCGCGTCGTCACCGATGCGCTGCGCGAACGCTATGCGCAAATCGAACATCGCCGCGGCAGGGCAAGCGTGGCGGAACTGCTAGCGATCGCCGACCGCGCTGGCGCACACGTCAGCCGGCCCTATGCCGATCACGCCGATCTGCTTTACGATGAAAACGGCCTGCCAAAGTGATCCTCGACACCTCGGCGATGGTCGCGATCCTGTATCGCGAACCCGAAGCCGCCGCCTTCATCCAGCGCATCCATGATGCGGACAGCTGCCGGATGAGTGTCGCCACCTGGGTCGAACTGACTATGGTGATCGAAAGCCAACTCGGTCCAGATGGCATGCGCCAAGCCGAAGCCTTTTTCCGTCGCGCCGGCATTGCGATCGAGGCTGTCACCGTCGAGCACGGCGAATTGGCACGACAAGCGTTCCTCGATTTCGGCAAGGGCCGCCACAAGGCCGGGCTGAACTTCGGCGACTGCTTTTCCTATTCTCTGGCAAAGGCGACCGGCGAGCCGCTGCTGTTCAAAGGTAATGACTTCGCACTGACGGATATCGAGGCGGCGGCATGAGCGATTTCAGCGACACCGCTCCAGCCCGCGCCCAAGCCCAACAATTGCGCGACCAGGCGCGCACCGGAGGTTTGCGCTTCGAGGCATATTTGCCGGGCAGCCTGGCCGACTGGCTGCTGGAGCAGGTAGAAAAGGGCCTGTTCGCTGATCCGTCCGAAGCCGTTTTCGTGATGGCCGGCCTGTTCCGGGATCTGGAACCGCACGCCGACCTGCGTGCCGAATTGCTCCGCCGAATGTTGCAAGCCGCAATGGACGATCCGCGACCGCCTATCCCCGCAGAGGAAGTTTTCGACAAGCTCGAGCGCAGAAATTCAGAACCGCTGCCGCCGTCGGCGCGTTGGCACAAATAAGATTTAGCGACCCGAAGCGTTGGCGGATTGCAACCATTTGAGATTTAAGGACCAGAATCTGCAACTTTTTGGGCGTTAAGGCTGCCAATCAGGCAGGCGTAGCATCGAGGCGTTCGATCAGTGCGGCCCATGCTGCCAGGGCTTGCTTGCGCGGCTCGAACAGTTCGGACTTGTTATAAATCCGCATGATCTTCGACGTGGTGGCGGTCGCGACATGGTTGAGGATGCGGTCGGCAACAGCGATTTCGATCCCGAGCTCGTCGCAAGCTTGCGTGCTGAAGGTCGTTCGCAGGTCATGGATCGTCCAGTGCGGCATCGGGACAGCATCGCGCCCTGATGTTTCCGCTGCTGCCTTGCGCGCCGCAAAGATGGCTTTGTCCAGTCGATCCTTGCTCTTGCGAAAACCCGAGACGGGGGTGTCGCCGGTCGTACTGAACACATATTTGCAATCGGTGGGTCGAGCGGGGTCGACGATGGCCTCCTTGATGATCGACCGGGCAAGTGCGGATAGCGGCACACGCAATGCGTTATCGCGCTTGGTCCGGTCAGCAGGGAGGCGCCAGACCGCGCCGTCGGGAACGCTGTTGGGTCCGAGGTCCAGTTCGTCGACGGGTATCGAGGCGATCTCATCGCGGCGCATTGGAACTAGAATGAGCAACCGATAGAATGGCCCGAACGGGTAGCCCAGCGACCCCGCAGCATTCCAGATCTCGCGCAATTCATCGAGCGAGTGATAGCGATCCCGCTGTCGTTCCTTGGATGGCTTCTTGATTGTCCCGGCGGGACTGGCCGGCAGAATTTCTTCAACGACGCACCAGTTGAAAAACGCCCGAGCGTAGGCGAGCCCGCGGTTTGCCGCGATCGGTGACTTGGTCGCGTGCTTGCGAACAGCATCCGCCACATCGGCACGCACAATCGAGGTGATTTCGCGCTTCACCAGGCCGCGCAAAACACCGCTGCGGCCATCAAGAGCGCGGCGAACGGCAGCGCCACGGCGTAACTGCACCAGCTTGGCGTCTTGGTATTGGTCAAGCACGTCACCCAGCGTCCGGCGGGCGGCGGCGGCCAAGGCAGCTTGCCTGGCAGTTTCTCGTTTGGCCTCGTTCGGGTCGAGGCCCTCCGACACCTCCAGCTTCTTTGCCTGCGCCGCCTTGCGCGCGTCGGAAATGCCCATCGCCGGCCAAACGCCCAGCTTAATCCGGCTTCTCTTGCCATTATGCAGCCGGGTGCTGAGCAGCCAGGTTGCTGAGCGCTCCCCAGCACGGATCCGCAAACCGGATTCCCGTTCGTCGACCAGCTCAATTTGTTTGCCTGAAACGCACCGCGCGCGCACAATCAGTGCGTCGATTACATGCTTGTTCAGCGCCTCTGGCATCACCCCGTCCTCGGAGCCTGATTCCTATAGGCTCCATATAGGCTCCAAATTTCAGGGGGACAACTTCACATCTCGACTGAACAAAACTGGTCGAAATTGAGAGAGACCTTTTAGCTATCTTATTGAATTAAAGATATATTTACAGTGCGAAATGGCACGCGATTGGGTGCAAATGAACAGTTCGAAACAGCCCGAAAATGCCCCTTGATCGGCCTCTTAATCAGCGGGTCCCAGGTTCGAACCCTGGTGCGTCCGCCATGACCTGCCAGACCCGCGAGGGGAAAGCGCTAGCCGCTGGTCTGCATATAGTGCGGTGAGGCAAAGCCATCGGCACAAGTGATAACCCTCTGTCCGCCTGGGCTATCCGCGTCAGCCCTCGCGCCCAACACGATCATCACACCATCCGACGGCGCAAACCACTTCGTTGCCGTTGTTCAGGCGCCGACAGCATGCTCAAGGGCTGCCATCGAATCGCGCGCGAATATCTGCGCGACCCGCGCCGTTGGGACCAACATGAAGGCGTGCGGCGCGCCAGGATAAATGTGCAATTCGGTGGGTACGCCGGCGCGCATTAGCCGGCGCGCGAAGTCGAGGTTTTCTTCGAGGAACAAATCCAGCGCTCCACATGCCAAATAGGTCGGCGGCAGCCCGGCCAGATCTTCTGCCCGCGCCGGCGCTGCGTAACATGACACGTCCGCGCCGCCCGGCGTGCCGCCCAACAAAGAGCTCCAGCCGAACAGATTATGCTCCGGTGTCCAGATAAACTCGCCAAAATACGGGGATGGATCGGGATTCACCGTCGTGCGGTCATCGAGCATCGGAAAGACAAGGTGCTGGAAGGCCACCTTGATCAGCCCACGATCGCGCGCTAGCAACGTGACGGCCGCCGCAAGCCCGCCGCCGGCGCTTTCGCCGGTTACAGCGATGCGCTTCCGGTCGATACCCAGCGCCGCCGCCTCTGCATGCAACCAGGCGAGGGCTGCATAGCAATCCTCCACCGGCCCGGGATGCGGGGTTTCGGGTGCCAGCCGGTAATCGACCGATACAACCGTTGCGCCAAGCATTTCCGCGTAGGCGATGTCGGTGGCCAGCCCCATCTCCGGCGAGCCCATGACATAGCCACCGCCGTGAATGTGAAGAATGCCTGGTCCCGGGCCCGTGCGCACCTTCGGCCGGGTGACGAGGACACGAACGTCCGGGCAGCCGGATGGCCCTGGTATGACGCGCGAGTCGATATCCACCCGATCCGTCGATGGCAGGCCGCTGGCTGTTGCCAAGGCCTCCATCATCGCCCGCGTTTGCGCCAGAGCGCCCGGCCTGAAGTCGAACGGCGGCAATTGCGACACCAATAGTTCCAGCTCAGGATCCAACAGGTGCTTCGATGGCATGAGTCCCCCTCTCATCATCCAGGCCCATCTCAACAAGCGCCCCCAAATGCAGAGGCTCACGGCTGAAGACGCATATGCCTGAACGGCGGCTGGCACCAAAAATGCACAAACGCGCCGAGCCCGCAAGGCTCCAGCCAAGTTACAACGCTGTCAGTTGCGTAACATAGCACAATCGCGTGAGCCTACCTCCTAGAAACGATATGCCGACTCTCTCTCTTAGGCTTTGACGCGTCACCGTTTCACCATCACTTTAAATAAAAGTGGGAGGACAAGACGCATGACTGATCTCAAGGGGCGCATCGCATTGGTCACAGGTGCTGCGCGCGGTATCGGCGCGGCGACAGCAAGGGCGCTGGCCAAGGCCGGCGCCAAGGTTGTGGTTACCGACATGATTGACGGTTCGCCGGTCGCCGATGAGATCGGCGGCGCCTTCACCCGACATGACGTCACTGAAGAAGCGTCTTGGGTCGATGCCATTGCCTTTGCACAGACAAGCTTCGGCGGCCTCGACATACTCGTGAACAACGCCGGCGTGTTTTTTCTCAAACCGATCGCGGAAACAACCATCGAGGATTTCCGGCGGGTACAGGCGGTGAATGTCGAAGGCGTGTTTCTTGGCATGAAGCACGCCATGCCCGCAATCGCCGAGCGCAGTGACAAATGGGTGGGCGGTGGCTCGATCGTGAACCTGTCATCCGTTGCCGGCCTGACTGGCTCGTCACTGACGATCGCCTACAGCGGGTCCAAAGGCGCCGTTCGCCTGATGAGCAAGTGCGCGGCGCTGGAATGTGCGGCCTTGGGTTTGAAGATCAGAGTCAATTCCGTCCACCCTGGTCTCATTGACACCACGATGGGGACTCAGGTGATCGACGATTTCGTCGCCGCCGGCGGCCTGAACGATTTCGATGGCGCGCGGGCCTCGGTCGCCGCCTCGCACCCGCTCGGCCGCTTTGGCCTCGACACCGAAATTGCCGATGCGATCCTGTTCCTGGCTTCGAGTTCAGCCTCGTTCATCACGGGGTCGGAACTCGTCGTTGATGGCGGCTTCACGTCGCAATAGACCGAAATCGCAGGGCTGGACGTTGTTCGGGCTATCCACCCGGCCTGCCGAATCGGGTTTGGGCGCAGCGCATCTTCCGCACAATTCCGTTTCCAACCTGGCGATCGCTCGTCGTTGGCGGTCTGCGACGCCCGGCATACATTACGAAACTGGCTTCCAGAACAGGCGGCGTGAACAGCGTTGGGGCCATTCACGCGCCCCGATAATAAGGCATTTGACATTAGGGAGACTGACAAATATCGTTCCTGCCATGAAACTTGTAAAGACCACCGCTTGCGGCAAGGTGCTCACTGACCTTGATGAGCTGATGTTCCGGTTCGAGGACATCCCGCGCATGCTCCGCCGCGCCTTTGACGACAGCCTTGTCGAAAGTGGCCTCAGCCGGACGCAATGGCGGCTTCTCGGCTATGTGCTTCGCGAAGGCGGGCTCACCCAGACCGAGCTCGCAAGACTGCTGGAACTTGAACGCGCGAGCGTCGGCAGCGCCATCGACTCCCTGTGCGCGCTTGGTCTGGTCGTTCGCGAGCCTGTGCCAACAGACCGCCGCGCCTGGGCGATTTCAGCAACGCCTGAAGCCGGAGCGCTGCTTTCAGGCCTCCGCGAGCCCATTTCGGACATCCATGCCCAGACCTTTCGGGGGCTGACGACACAGGAACTTCATATGCTTCGCCGGCTGCTCGACCGGATTGCCACAAATTTGAGCCAGGGCTGATTCAAGTCAGGAGACCGCATGCACGCGCACCAGGATGAGCCCCTCGCTACTGTCGATCCCAGCCGCGGTGACAGATTTGCAGACCAGAGCATCCACGCGCTGATGAAGCGGATCCGCGCGGAAGAACCTGTCCATTTCTGCGCCAACAGCGAGTATGGCCCCTATTGGTCCATCACCCGGCACGCGGATATCCGGGAAATCGAGTTGCAGACGGAGCTGTTTTCCTCGTCGCATGAGCGCGGCGGCATTTCGCTCGTCCAGCCGCCGGGCGAAAAGCCGCCCGTGACATTCGTCCAGATGGACCCGCCGGACCATGGCCCGCGCCGCAAGGTCCTGATGCCTGCCTTCTCGGCGCAGGAAATGACACGGCTGTCGGCCAACATCCAGACGCGGACATCCGAGCTTCTCGACCAGTTGCCGCGCGGCGAGACGTTCGACTGGGTTCCCAACGTCTCTGTCAGGCTCACCACCGACATGCTGGCGACGCTGTTCGATTTTCCATGGGAGGATCGCCACCTGCTGCCGGAATGGACGAACTGGATGATTTCCCTCGAGTGCATTCGGAACGAGCCAAAGCGCCGCACAGAAAAGATTGCGGAGATGGCTGCCTATTTCCTGCGTCTATGGCAGGAGCGCGCTTCCGCCCCCGAGGCGCCCGATCTGATGTCCCGCATGATCCATTCCGGCCCGCTCGGCCAGATGGATCCCCTGGAATTTCTCGCCACCATGTCAGCCCTGGTCGTTGGCGGCAACGATACCACCCGCAACACAATGTCGGGCCTGGTCATCGCATTTGACCAGTGGCCGGAAGAGCGGGAGAAGATTTACGCCGATCCGGATGTTGTTAACACGGCTGTTCTGGAAGCGATCCGCTGGCAATCGGCGGCCGCGCACATGCGGCGCACCGTGACGCAGGATACGGAGTTCCGCGGCAAGTCGTTCAAGGCGGGCGACGCCGTCGTGATGTGGTACATTTCCGGCAACCGCGACGAGACTGTTTTCGAGAACCCGGACCGCTTCCTTGCAGACCGCAAGAACGCCCGCGACCATGTTGCGTTCGGGCATGGCATTCACCGCTGCGTCGGCGCCCGCGTTGCAGAGCTGCAATTGCGTATCCTGCTGCAAGAGATGGCCGCCCGGAAGATCGTCATCGAGCTTGCAGGTCCAGTCGTCCGCGACGCGCATCCATTTCTCACCAACGTCATGAGCGTGCCGGTTCGGGTCCGGGAAAGTCTGCCATCGGCGCCATCGAGACAGCGTTTGGCCTGATGTGGCTTGATCTTGCGATAGTAGATTGCGGGAACCCCACGCCCTTCTGGTTCAAACGCCGGACAGGGTTCGGCGGCGTGATCGGCGCAATTGCGCAGCGCTAAAACGACGGTGCAGTGCCATGTGCCCAACCGCCTTGTCGCCAAAACATCTGGCAGCCTGCCTAAATAACGAGATCGGGGAAACGCCATGTCCGAAGCCACTCTAGCCGAGCTCTCCGAATTGCAGTCAATCGACGCCCTCATCGTCGGTGCAGGCTTTGCGGGCATGCAAGCCAACAACTGGTACATGGGAGCGAATGTGCCAGGCAAACCGCGCATGTTCATGCCTTATGTCGGCGGCCTCAAACTTACACTGAGATTTGCCGCCAAGTAGCAGCGCGGGGATATGAGGGCTTCGTAATCCGCCTAGGCGACCACGGGCTGTCTGAATCGCACGCCTTCACCAGTCATCCGTCGATGCCCGACATCCGGGAGTCGCTCTTGCCAATCAGGCTGCAGCGCATGGCGCACGCAGAACAGTAAACGCTGCCTGTTTCTATACGACACCACTGACTATTCGATCGGGCGCTTCCCATCCAGAAGATCCGGTTCTCGGGATTCATCTCGTTCTTCCGTAACCAGTTGCTCCACCGCGCAATCGGGGCTGGTATCGCCATCGTTCGGGGGCGTAGATGTCGGCCGCCGGGGGGCTTTTGACGAAACCGGTTCGGCGGCCTTTGCCGGCACCTCATTCTTTCCGCCATCGCCGCGTCCATCGACCCGGATCCGGTAGATCGACTCGGGGAGCACAAAGCCTTCGTGTTCCAGCGCGTGTTTGGTGGCCTGTATAGCCAGGCTGCGGCCCTTGCCGAAATCGGTCCGGCCTTGGTCGATCCAGGCGAAAAAGCGCAAGATGATGCTGGAATCGCCCACGACATCGATGATCGCATGGCAGCGCGGCTGTGGCAGCACCAGAGACAGTCCGCTCAGCGCCGCCAGACCGACCTGCATGGCAAGCAGCGGATCATCATCGGAGTCGATCCCGAGATCGAATTCGAGGCGCCGCTGCGGGTTACGGGTGTAATTGAGGATGATTGCCTTGAAGACGGTGGCATTGGGGATACGCAGATGGTTGCCGTCGAGGGTCATCAGGATCGTCGCGCGTGATGTCAGGCGGATAACGCGGCCCTCGCTGTCACCGATAACGACATGATCGTTGGCTCGAAATGGCTGCCGCAGGCTTAGCATCAGGCTGGAGACATAGTTGTCGACCGTGTCGCGCACCGCAAAGCCCAGCGCGATGCCGATCACGCCAGCGCTGCCGAGGACAAGCCCCAGCAGTGCAGTTGCGCCGAGGATCTGCAACGCGACAATCAGACCGGCGACAAGCCCGACAATTCGGATGGCGCCGCCGATCAGCTCTGCAAGGAAGTTGTTGGGCGCGACCCAGCGCCACAGCCGGTCCTGACTGGCCAGAAGATGACCAAGGCCAGCGATGAGCAATCCGATCAGCAAGGCCACGCCGAACAACGGGATCGCTTGCGCCAGTCCGCGCAGATCGGCGCCGAATTTTTTGACAACCGGCGTCAAATTGCTGTCGACTTCGAAACTGCGGTCGATGGCATTCTCGACGGTCACCACGCCGGCAAAACGGGTGGCAATGGCTTCGGCCTTTGCCCGGTCTTCGGGGTTCGACACCGTTCCTGACAGGGTGACCACACCGGACTGGACCCGGATCTGGACCGCGCGCAGGCCGTCGATCTCCTGGAAGATACTGTTCATGCGCAAAGCGATGTTCTGGTCGGTGCTTGCGTCATGCAGTTCGGTTTCAATCTTGGTGTCTGCAGATTTTCCGGCTTCGACATCGACCGTCGCTGCTGCCGACAGGTCGACCGGCGCCGGCGGCACTTGGGCATGGAGACTGGAGGGCGGTAGCAGCAGCGCTCCCATCAGAGCCGCCAGAACCATGATCGGCCAGCCCAACATCGCATGCGAACGGTTTGCCGCCTGAAGCTCGATAGTGCGCATGGTTCCTGCCATCATCCGTTTGTCAGGGTGCAGAACGCACCGATCAGGCCGACGGTGGCGCCGGGACCCCTCCGTCAAGGCGGAAGTGTCCCCAGCCGGACCGTCTCGTTGGTGCTCCTGGTCTCGCTATCTGGTGCCATCATTTTGCTCGCGATCGTCAATCGCGTCCGTCGCGGCAGCATGCGACAGTCAGCCGGGTGGCGTCACAGCAAGGCGCCATCCGCCACACAACAATATGCGTTGCGCAACGCCAAGCCGCACAGGTGGAGCGGGCAAGTTCGCCGCCCGGCGCACGGCACCGGCCATCCAGCTAGTTTCTTGATGCGTTGGCCAACACGCCTCGGTCGACGTCAAACGGCGACGTCTGGTCACTGCTGCCACCGGCTTTTTCGTGCGGTGGAACTGCACGCCGCACCAGGCCAGCGTCCAAGACGCCGAGTGCAAAAGCGGCCATGACGAGAGCAAAAACGATGATGACTGCGACCAGCCAGGCAGGCGTTGTAGAATGGATCGTCGATTGTCTGCGCGCGACGCCGTCGCCTGAATTGGCCATCATCATCTCCCCTGTGTCGCACCAAGGTTCCGCGACACTGAGCGTAAGCGTTTTGTTAACTTCCGGTTCCATCATGGACACCCGGCTTCGAAAATATTTATCAGCTGACCGGCAGCGTGGCCGAAGGCCATCGAGCGCGGCGGCGCTTTACTCGCTTGATTGTTTGCGGAAATGGAATGCCTGGATCGACCGGGCCCATGCCGCATCGGGCGTGCGCCCGCCACAGCGGTGCTGGTGGCGGCGCCTGCACCGATAGATTAGTGGCAACAAAACGGACGCGCTTCAAAAGCTTGCCAAGCGCTGATTCATACAGCGCGTCCGTGCTGCCCTGAGGCGGGTTATTCCTTGCTGGTGACGGGCTCGCCCTTGGCGTCCGGCATGGTGACGTCGACGGTCGGCACCGTAACCGTGGTTTCTTTCGTGCCCACATCCACATCGGCGGCTTCAACATCGTAGGCTGGCATTTGCCCGGATTTGACTTCGACTTCAGGCATTTTGGCTTCTTTGGTCTGGTCGACATCGCAAGCGGCCAAGCCCAAGGCGAACGGCGCAACGAGGACGGCCGTAATCAATCTTTTCATTTACGCAACTCCTACACATGACGAGCTTTCGGTCTATTCGTCTGGCGACCGAAACTAGGTGATAGGATAAAGTTCATCAGCTCGGCAAGACACCGCTTTGCGGTAGCGCCACTACGGCGACAGGAACCTTATTCTCCTGCAATCGTTCTGCCGTCGGCCCTCAACCTATTGTTGCAGGGCCACAAGGAGCAAGAAATGGGCGAATTCACCGAGAACGTCAAAGGCATGACCAACGAAGCCGTTGGCAACGTCAAGCAGGGTGTCGGCAAGCTGGTGGGCGATGAAGCCATGCGCAAGGACGGCGTCAAGCAAGAAATCAAGGGTGAAGCGCAGTATATCAAGGGCGACATCGAAGATGCCGCCGGCAACGAAATCTAGGCTTTTGCTGAACCTGGTTTAGCCGGGAACGCGCCCCGTGTGGCGGATGCCGATCCCTGAAGATCGTATCCGCCCGCGGGGCGCACATCAGCCCGGGTGCGCAGCTCGAAACAAGGGCTGTGACGGGACCCGGCAAAACGAGCCGGACCGACGACCTTACGAACCGAGCATTTCCCGAACCTTGCGCGACAGGTCGTCGAGCGCAAACGGCTTGGTCAACAACGCCATGCCAGGGTCGAGATGTCCATTACCGACTGCTGCGTTTTCGGCATAGCCGGTGATGAACAGCACCTTCAGACCCGGGATCAGCATCCGGGCGGCATCGGCAACCTGGCGGCCATTCAGTCCGTTCGGCAACCCCACATCGGTGATCAGAAGGTCGATCCGTGTCCCGGACTCGATGATCTTCAGGCCCGCCGCCCCGTCTGCCGCGCCGATGACAGCATAGCCGAGCTCGTCGAGTACCTCGTCGATCAAGTAGCGGATCGACGCCTCGTCATCGACCACCAGAATGGTTTCGCCGCGCCCCTGGGCGTCGAAAGGCCCGACGTTCCTTTCCTCGTCAGCCGGCGCCTCGCCAAGCTGCCGCGGCAGGTAAATGCACATGGTCGTGCCCTGCCCGATCTCCGAATAGATCCGCACCTGTCCGCCTGACTGACGCGCAAAGCCGTAGATCATGGAAAGCCCAAGGCCGGTGCCGAGACCGATCGGTTTGGTGGTAAAGAATGGCTCGAACGCATGTTCGATGACATCAGGACTCATCCCAGACCCTGTGTCGGTGACGCTGAGTGAAAGATATTGGCCAGGGGCGAGATCGCGCAGCCGTCCCGTGCGCTCGTCGAGCCACTTGTTTGCTGTTTCGATCGTGATCGTGCCACCGTCCGGCATGGCATCACGGGCGTTGATGCAAAGGTTGAGCAGCGCATTCTCGAGCTGACCGGGATCGATCACCGCTGTCCAAAGACCCGCTGCACCTACCACCTGAATCTCGATGGCCGGCCCTACCGTGCGGCGCAGCATGTCCTCCATCCCTGCAATCAGCCGATTGACGTCGGTCGGTTTCGGATCGAGCGTCTGTCGCCGCGAGAACGCTAACAGCCGCTGGGTGAGCGACGCGGCCCGGTTGCTGGCGGTCTGTGCGCCCGTGATGAAGCGATCGACATCGTCGAAGCGCCCGCGGGCCAGTCGGAGTTGCAGAAGCTCGAGGTTGCCCATGATGGCGGTCAGCAAATTGTTGAAGTCGTGCGCCAGGCCGCCGGTCAGCTGCCCGACGGCTTCCATCTTCTGCGCCTGGCGCAAGGCGCTCTGGGCCAGCTCCAGTTCTTCCTGCGCAGTTCGTTCCGCCGTCACGTCGCGGCCTGTTGCGTAGATCATATCGCTCTCGGGCATCGCGACCCACGAGATGCGCCTGACCGACCCGTCCTTGTGCCGGTAGCGATTTTCGATCTTCGGGCTCCCGCCGTCCGCCGCCAATTCATACGCACCGACCGTCGGAGTGTGATCCTCCGGCAGCACGAACTCGTTGACGTGGTGGCCAACAAGCGCCTCGGATGTGTAGCCCAGCATCGAGGTCCAGGCCGGGTTCACCCGTCGGAAGACACCGTCGAAGTCGAGAACGACCATGAGATCAGGCGATGTGTTCCACATTCGGTCCCGCTCGGCGGTTCGCTCGGCGACTTGCTGCTCGAGGGTGTCGTTGAGCTCACGCAACCGGGCTTCGGCTTCCTTGGTCGCGGTGATGTCGCGCGAGATCGACAACAGTCGCTCCGGCATTCCATCGGCTCCCGCCATGGCGGTGACAATCACGTCCCACCAGCGAGGCGAACCCTTGTAAGTCGTAGCAAAGCCCTGGAAGCGACCTGTACCGCCCCGCTTCGCTTCCTCCACCGCTGCAATCGCCTTGGCGCGCTCATCGCCCTGCCAAAAATCCGGCCAGCAATTCCCTTCGACAGCGCCGAAGTCGTCGACCTCCATCACGCACATGCCGCCCTCGCTCATGAACTCGAGGCGGGCATCAAGGTCGAGAACCTTGATACAGTCGGCCGAGCTCGCAAGGATGCGCCGCGTGAACTCGTCGCTGCCGAACAGCTGCTCATCCGGTCTCGTCTCGTGCTCCGCTGCCATGCGTCCGCTTACCCGCTCCAGACGGACTTTCGTGTCCGCCGCGCTGCATTGCAAAATTGCGTAAAGATAACCAGACCGTAAGCCAAAGATCAGCGCCGATGCGTCCATTTGTGAAGGGCGGGATGTCAGGCACGATCGCCGTTCGTTGTCGGCCGTTGGTCAGCACGCACACGGGTCGGATTTAGCCGCCCATTCGTTCGCGGATCACGGACTGGATGAAACGGCGATCTGATAGCGATGCGAGCGCGGCTTCGGCTCGCGCCGCCAGTTCTTCGGCCTCATGACGAGACGCTGAGCCGAATAACGCCGGGCTGCGTTCAATCAGTGCCGCAAGCACCATCACCAGACGAACCTGTACTTCGACCAGTGCGCTGCCGTCGCGGGCGATGGGGTTGAAGAAACTGCGAAACAGATCGTCGACATCGAGATCGGCGGCGTGAACGCGTTGCAGCCTGACCGGCTCTTCGGTCTCGACCGCATCGGCAAGGGCCAGAAATACGCGCAGTCCGCTGTTGAGAACTTCGATCGCAGTCCCGGGATCATTGACCGCCGGCGAGAGTGCACGCGAAGCGATTTCAGACAAAACGATGACGCCGAAGCGCGGATCCTGATCGAACTCGCGATCGATGCCGATCGTGGCGCAGTCGCGGAATTCCGCAACAACCGCCGGCGCGACGGGCGGCCAGATGTACAAGACCGGGCGACCGGGATGGACAAGCGACCCTGGCATCGAGGCGATATGAACCGTGACGCCATATTCGCACGCCAGCTCGTCAAGGGCTGCAGCATCGATGTGAACAACCATTCCCGTCTTGGCGCAATAGATACTCTGGGCGTCCGGCGGAAGCGGCACTTCGGGCATCGCTCCAAGGCGCGGGGAGACGCCGGCCTGCCTAATTGCCGATCGTGTCGCGTCTTCAACACGCATGATCGTATCACCGACCCGGCCGAACTTGCCGAGCTGTTCAATCCAGCGCAGCAGGGTCGCAACGATAATGAACAGCACGACGAGCGTCGCGACGAACAGGATGATCCGGCCTTTTTCGCTGTAGATGCCAGCGGCCAGGCCGATCACCCCGACTATGCTGAACAGGAAAGAGCCGACGAAGGTTGCGAGCGTGTTCTGCGCGACGGGGTCGGCAAGCAAAAGCTTGGTCGAACGCGGAGTCACGTTGGACGTCGCCGCCGAATAGGCGGAGACCATGATCGACAAGGAGAATGTCGTTACCGCAAGCATGCTCGAAGCGAGAATGTTGAGGATTCCGTCGACCGAACCCGCCGCCAGCGTCAGATTGGTATTGTACGGAATATACGGACCGATGATCGCTGCAAGCAGCACAACCACGACGGCAGCAACGCTGAACAACGCAGCCCGAACCCAGATCTTCTTCGTAAACTGGCGCACGATCCATGCCGTCTTGCCCAGAAGCGACGCAGCTTCGCCGCTCACCTTGGCTGCTCGCCCGTCGAATTTCGGCATCCGCCGCTGCCGACAGATATGCAGGCAAGATGTCTGGGTCTCGGACGGTGCATCACCCCACCCTTAAGCAAGAGCGAGTGGATGTCGAGCGGCCTAAGGCGCTGCAGCACTTGGAGCCGCACGGCCTAATTGCAGCGCGTGGCTCCGCTCAAAGTCTCCCGGAACCTTTAATCCGCTCCAGCGTCATTGCACTGCGTTGTACCAATTTCGGCGATCGCTTCACTCCCACTTACGACGATCGGATACCGATTTGGCGACGAAATCACCCAAAGTTTCAAACAATGCGGCAAAGACCGCCCACAAGCCGGTCGATCTGCCGGCTGCAACCATAGTCACCGGCAGCGGCGGCGAACTGCATCAGCAAGCGGCGCCAGGGCAGCCCGTCCTCACCACCAACTTCGGCACGCCGATTTCAGACGATCACAACAGCCTCAAGGCCGGTTCCCGCGGCCCGGTGCTGCTCGAGGATTTTGTCCTCCGCGAGAAGATCTTCCATTTCGATCACGAGCGCATTCCCGAGCGTGTCGTCCATGCGCGCGGCCTTGCTGCCCATGGCTATTTCGAGCTCACCGATAGCCTCTCCGACTATACCACCGCCAAGGTTCTGACCGAGACGGGTGTGCGAACGCCATTGTTCACCCGCTTTTCGACCGTCGCCGGCAACCGCGGTTCAGCCGATCTTGCCCGCGATGTGCGCGGCTTTGCGGTAAAGCTGTACTCCAGCGAAGGAAATTGGGACCTCGTCGGCAACAATATCCCGGTGTTCTTCATCCAGGATGCAATGAAGTTTCCCGATCTCGCCCACGCGGTGAAGGAAGAGCCGGATCGAGGCTTCCCTCAGGCTGCCTCGGCACATGATACCTTCTGGGACTGGATCGCCTGCACGCCGGAGGCGATGCACATGGTGATGTGGCAGATGTCCGATCGCACGATCCCCCGCTCGGTGCGCTTCATGCAGGGCTTCGGCGTCCACAGCTTCCGCCTGATCGGGGCCGACGGGCGCTCGACCTTCGTCAAGTTCCACTGGACGCCTGTCCTCGGCATGCAGTCGGTGACGTGGGACGAAGCCGTCAAGATCAATGGCGCCGACCCCGACTATCATCGCCGCGATCTGTATACGTCGATCCGCGACGGCGAACATCCCGCATGGGAACTCGGCGTCCAGCTTTTCACCGAGGAAGACGCCGCAGGCTTCGATTTCGACCATCTCGATGCAACCAAGATCATCCCTGAGGAAGTCGTGCCGCTCCGCACGATCGGCCGCATGGTCCTTGATCGCAATCCGGCCAATGTCTTCTCGGAAACCGAACAGGTCGCCTTCTGCACCCAGAATCTCGTTCCCGGCATCGACTTTTCCGATGATCCGCTGCTTCACGGCCGCAATTTCTCCTACCTCGATACCCAGCTCAGCCGGCTCGGTTCGACCAACTTCAACCAGATCCCGATCAATGCCCCCAAATGCCCTTTCGCCAACATGCAGCGCGACGGCCACATGCAAACGCAGCCGCAGGCGACCCGCGTTGCCTATACACCCAGCCTTATCGATCCGTCCGGGCCCCGCGAAAGCGCAAACGGCTTTCGCAGCTTCGCAGCCCCGGTCGAAGGCCCCAAGGCGCGTGTACGCTCGGAGACCTTCGCCGATCACTACAGCCAGGCACGGCAGTTCTTCATGAGCCAGACCGAGCCCGAGCAGGACCACATCGTGGCGGCGCTGGTGTTCGAGCTGTCGAAGGTGGAGCTGCCGATCATTCGCGCAACCATGCTCGGCCATCTCGCCAATATCGACGACAACCTTGGTGACCGGGTCGCCGCTGGCCTTGGCCATGACGGTGCTATCCCCCAGGTCCCGCAGGCCGTGCCGACCCGTACCGATCTGGCGCCAAGCGCGAGGCTCAGCATCATTTCCCGCGGGCCGCCGACCCTCGTTGGCCGCGTCATCGGCGTGCTGGTAACCGACGGTGCCGAAGCCGGTCTTGTTGGCGCGTTGATCATGGCTGCAAAGGCTGCGGGCGCTTCCATCAAGTTCGTCGCACCCCGCGTCGGTGGCGTCACGCTCGATGATGGCAGCAAGCTGGTTGGTGACTTCCAGCTGGCCGGCGGCCCCTCGGTGCTGTTCGACACGGTCGCTGTGGTCGCATCCGAGGATGGCACGACTGGCCTCATGGGCGAAGCAGCGGCGATAGCCTGGGTCCATGATGCCTTTGCGCACCTAAAAGTCATCGCCTGCAGCGCGGCCGCGCTGCCCTTGCTCGATATGGCACGGGTCATCCCCGATTCCGGTATCGTTTCGCTTCGAAACGGCACCGATGCCGAAAGTTTTGCAGCGCTTGCAAGCAAAGGCCGCATCTGGGCGCGCGAGGCCAGCGTCCGCACCATCTACTGATCGATCGGCTGGTTGCCAATCGAACCGGTCGCCTTGCCTGCGGTGCAACCGCGCGGGGCTTGGCTATCGGTTGCCGTCCTGGTCCTAGCCCGCGGCTGAACATCACCCAGACCACCGTGCGGGCGGTCTCCGGGGATCAGGAGGATGGTTGCGCAAATTGAGGTGTTTGCGTGCATCCGGCTCGTTGATACAGCCATCCTCACAGCGTCTGGCCTGTCTGAAAATCGCAGGTCCGGTCCAACCCGTAAGGGCGCGCTCGACGCGCTCGAGTGCTGTCTCGGGACACGGCCAAGCCAAGGCGCGAAGTCGCGACCAGCCGAAAACTGCTTGCGGCCGGCGCCGGTGGGCAAACCGCATCGTCTGGCGCTGCGCCGTAGCGTGATCGCGGGCTATCTCTTCAACTTCTCCAACCGGCGGTTGCCGATCCCGCAGGGCCCGGAAATCCGCGGCAATGCCGCGCTCTTGTCGAACGTGGGGCGCGCGCGCTCACTCGGCGTTGAAGCGGGCGTCCAGTTGCAAACCGTCAAGGCCGTGACCGGCACCGCCAGCTATGCCTATAACCAAGTCACCTACCGCGATGATGTCGTCAACGCGGCCGGCGCAGTGGTGCAGGCCATCAAGAGCAAGGCGGTGGTGGCCAGCCCGCGTCACATCAGCAACCTTAAAAAACTCGCGGCAAGGCATCGAGCATAATTGCACGGGCGCAACGCCGGTCTGCAGCTGGCGTCCTAGAATGAAGGTGACCACGGCCGACTGCCTTCCGGAGAGCTGACATGAAAGGCGTAATTTTCAACCTGCTCGAGGAAGTGCTGGTCGACCACCACGGCGATGAGGCGTGGGACCGGTTGATCGAGACGCTCGGCGTAAGCGGCGCCTATACGTCACTGGGAAATTACAACGATGCCGAGATGATGGGCCTGGTCAGCACCGGTGCCGCCATGCTGTCGGTGAGTGATTCCGAGCTGCTGCGCTGGTTCGGCCGCAAGGCAATGCCCAACATGAAGCGTCGATTCCCGGTTTTCTTCGAGAAACAGGTCGGCGCGCGCGATTTCATTCTGAGTATCAATGGCATCATCCATCCTGAAGTGCGCAAATTATATGCCGGGGCGAGCTGCCCCCACTTTACATTTCGAGAACTCAACGGGGGCGGTTTGGTCGTCGGCTATGCATCGCCCCGCCAGCTCTGCCATCTCGCGCACGGCTTCATCGAAGGTGTCGCCGACAGCTATGGCGAAACCATCACCGTCGAGCACGCGGCGTGCATGGCGCATGGCGATCGGCGTTGCGAGCTGGGCGTGACATGGGTGCAATAGCCAAAGTCGACCGGTCGGCTGAACTGATCGCCTTTCCAGCGGACACCGGGCTCGAGATCAGCCGGCTGAACCGACGATTTGCACGCGAACGCACGGCCCGGATGGAGGCCGAAGCCATAGCCGAAGTCGGACTGCGCAACCTGTTCGTGGCGCAGTCGCGGGTCAACCTGCTTAACAGCGTCGCGATCATTGCCAACCAGATGGCCTGTCCTCAGGAAGCCTTTGCCACGGCCATCGAGGCGATCTGCACGTCGGTCGGCTGGGCCTTCGGCCATGCGCTCGAAGTCGCCGAGGGCACCGAGACGCTGGTCAGCACCGGTATCATCCATGTAGCCGACGACACTGGCCTTGCTGTCTTTGTCGAGGCCAGTCATGCCACGACCTTCGAGCACGGTATCGGCCTGCCCGGGCGGGTCCTTGCCTCGCGTCACTGCCACTGGATTCCGGACATCCGCGACGACACGAATTTCGTGCGCCGAGCAGCCGCCGAAGCCTGCGGGCTGCGCTCGGCCTTCGCTTTCCCGGTCACGATCGGCGACCAGGTCGTCGGGGTTTTCGAGTTTTTCACGCACCAGCGTCTGGAAGTGGAGGAAAGCCTGCTATCGCTGATGACGCAGATCGGTGCGCAGCTCGGCCGGGTCGTCGAGCGGCGGCGCATCGAGCGCCAGCTGCACCATCTTGCCGTCCATGATCCGCTGACCGGACTTCCCAACCGGGTGCAACTGCTTGAGCGCCTGACCGATGCTGTCGCTGTCTATCGCGCTCCAGAAGACACTGGCAGCGATTATGGCCTGTTGTTCATCGATCTCGATAACTTCAAGATGATCAACGATACGTTCGGGCATGCCGAAGGCGATACGCTGCTACAGAACGTCGCCGATCGGCTTGCCGTGGCGGTTGCCCGGGTGGGCCTTGGCGCAGATGATGCCAATGCGGTCACGCTGGCGCGCATGGGCGGCGACGAATTCGCCGTGCTGTGGACCGGCACCCGCAACACCGAGGCGCTTTATGCGCTTTCGGAAGCAATCCACGCCGTCTTCAAGGCGCCGTTCGACTGCGGCGGACAGGATTTCCTTGTCTCGACCAGCATCGGCATTTGTCCGGCCCACCACGATTACCATACCGCGGTGGCGGTGCTTCGCGATGCCGATATCGCCCTGTACCAAGCCAAGGCGGCAGGCCGGGCAATGACGCGCTGGTTCGACGCGGCACTGCGCCAGATCGTCAACAAGCGCTACCAGACCGAACAGGACCTGCGGGTCGCTGTCGAGCGCCGCGAGTTCCGGCTGTTCTACCAACCGATCGTCGACCTCGAGGATTGCTGTCCCCGGGGTTTCGAAGCCCTGGTACGGTGGGAGCACAACGGCCGGATCGTCAGCCCCGCCGATTTCATCGACATTGCCGAGGATAGCGGTCTTATCCTGCCGATCGGCAGCTGGGTTTTGCGCGAGGCCTGTCGGAAGGCGGCCGAGATTGCCGCGACCAATCCCGGTGACCCGCTGACGATCAGCGTCAACGTTTCCCCGAAGCAATTCCTGCAGCCGCGCTTTGTGCATGATACGCTGGCGGTGTTTGCCGAAACCGGCGCGCCGCACGGTTCGGTGCGTCTCGAGCTGACCGAGAGCGTCGCCATCCGCGATCCTGGCCGGACCAGCGAGATATTTCAGGAACTGCGGCAGACCGGCATCAAGATCAGCCTTGACGATTTCGGCACCGGCTATTCATCGCTCAGCTATCTCAACACCTTGCCGTTCGACACGCTGAAAATCGATCGCGCCTTTGTCGCAGCGCTCGAACCGACCGGCCGCTCGAATGCCATCGTCCGTACCATCCTCGACCTTGCGCGCGGACTTTCGATGCACGTCGTCGCCGAGGGGATCGAAACCTTCGACCAGGCGAAGATACTGGCGGACATGGGCTGCGATTCAGCGCAGGGCTATTTTTTCGGGCGTCCTCTGCCCGAGGAGGCGATGGAAGCGATAATCAAGAACCGGTCGGTGCGACTACCGCTGCTCCCGGTCGGTCCCGCGGGGTTAAACTGTTTGGCGACGAAGTTGGCATAAGGCCCAGGGCGCCTCACGGCCGCTTGCAGCCGAGCGGCAGCCCCTGGGCTTCCGCAATCGGAGCCCTCATGACCAACACAACCAGCAATTCTGGCATCAGCATTTGTGTGTCCTCGAAACGCAGTGGCACCAAGATCAGTGCAATAATGGCGCTGAAAAGATCAGTGTTTCCGTTTCTCGAGGAAGGATCGGAAACTGTCCTGTGCGGCCGCACCCACGGCGTTCTGGGCCATGACATCGCCAGCATGGGCATAGGCCGCGGGCTGCGGCACCTCCATTTGCCGATAATAGGCCTGCTTGCCCACCGCTTTTGACTCAGCCGAGCCGCGCGTGGCGCGGGTAATGAGGTCGAGCGTGGCCGCCTCAAGTTGGTCATCGGCGATCACGCGGTTCACCAGACCCCAATCGGCGGCCGTGTAAGCGTCGATTGGATCGCCGGTCATTGCCATTTCCAGCGCCCGCTTGCGGCCAAGGTTCCGCGCCACGGCCACCAGCGGTGTGTGGCAGAACAGGGCGCCCTTGCCGCCAGGAAGGGCGAAGCTGGCGCTTGCCGCCGCCACAGCGAGGTCGCAGGTGGCAACAAGTTGGCAACCCGCCGCGGTGGCGAGGCCTTGCACGCGGGCCACGACGGGCTGGGGCAAGGCCTGCAGGCAATCCATCATCTCGGTACAGATGCGAAACAGAGCCCGCACTTCGTCATGGCTATGGCCGGCCATGTCGGCAAAATGATGCCCAGCCGAAAACACCGGCCCATTGGCGGCAAGGATGACCCCGCGCGCATCGCTGCTACCGATGAACTGCAACACCTGGGTCAACTCCAGCATCAGCGCCAGCGAGAGGGCGTTGCGCTGCTCCGGGCGGTTGAGCGTGACGGTGACGATCGGACCATCATGGTCAACCAGCAGATGGTGCGTGTCGATCATGACATCATCCCTTGCATCAACGGGTCGGGTCTGGCGGCGAGCTCGACAAGCAAAATGTCATTCGGCGCCGTACCGTTCTCGACAGCATAATTGTTACCGACACAGGTTTGTTGGTCAAACAAGAGGCGATAATCGCATCACAGTCTCGAAGATCGTACCTTCCACCATTGCGGCATGAGACTGGAACTTTTTTCGTCGTGCGGTGTTGCCGACATGTGCCATTGAGAGGAAGAATCATCATGAAATCGTCAATTCTAATATTGACTTGCGTGTCGGCAATTCTGGTTGCCGGTTGCAGCAAAGACCCGTCAGACAAATTGGCGGATCGCGTCGAGAATGCCGGTGAAAAGCGTGCCGACGTCATCGAGAACAATGCCGATACGCTTCGTGATCGGGCAGCGGCACTTGATAATCGTGCTGAAGCCGTCCGCGATACGGCCGATTCTCGCGCTGATGCAATTGAAGCGGCAGATATGGAAGTCGGAAAAATGAGTCAGGCCGATCGTGACGCTATAGTCGCGAATAAGGCACCGGCCGTTCGATAGATCGGCGGCCCTACCGGTGTATCCAAGCGCACCGCCCGGCCATGACCAATTGGCCTGGCCGACACCTGAAGCCGCAAATCAAGTCTTATACAGCGCTGTGGTTATTGGCCCAATGTCATGACCGGGCACCGGGAATTAAGGGTCGGGCAAGTGGCAGACGACGATACGACCGATTCCCATCCTTCCGAAGCCTTGTCGCACCACGAGCGCCAGCAGTTTGCCGATGCAAGCGGCGGCACGCCAAGGGTCGTGCACGAAGTCATCCGCCTGCAAGGCGACGAGGAGCTCGATCGGCCTGTCCTGTCGCTGGCCTACTCGGGCGTCGCCGCTGGCGCCGCGCTCAGCGCGTCTGTGTTTGCGCAGGCCGCAATATTGATGCGCCTTCCCAACGAGCCATGGTCGCAACTTGTCGGCGGTTTTGGCTATTCGATCGGTTTTGTAATCGTCGTCATGGGCCGGTTGCAGTTGTTCACCGAGAACACCATCACGGCGGTGTTGCCCTTCATCAACAACCCGACCCTGAACAACGCCACAAGGCTGGCGCGACTATGGGCGGTGGTTCTCGTCGCCAACCTGGTTGGCACTGCAGTCGTCGGGCTCGGTGTTGCGAGCGCGACGATCGTCGAAGCCGATCTTCGCAGCCAGATCCTGCTGATGGGCAAGCACCTGCTGGAGCCATCACCAACGACCGTCCTCGTTCACGGCATCCCGGCTGGGTTCCTCATCGCCGCCCTTGCCTGGGTTTTGCCGAGCGCCAAGGGGTCGGAATTCTGGGTGATCACGGCCATCACCTATCTTATTGCAATCGGTGGCTTCACCCATGTCATCGCGAGCTCGAGCGAAATCTGGGCGGCGATTTTCGTTGGTCAGGCGAGTGTTGTGGATGGCATGACCGGCTTCATATTGCCTGCCCTCGCTGGCAATATCATTGGCGGAACGGTGCTGTTTGCCGTCCTCGCCCATGGCCAGGTGAAGGGCGAACTGTAGAAATTGAAAGCAGCGCCACGTTTTCCCTCAGGCAGCCGGCTGTAAGTGATACCCGTGTGGGGCCCATGCGCTTCGCCAGCACGCCGACGTCCCAGCTGCGCGCGTCTAAGTGGCCCATCAATGACATTCGATTGGCCGCTTCTCATCCAGAAGGTCCGGTCCTCGGGACTCATCTCGTTCTTCCGCAACCAGTTGCGCCACCGCACAATCGCGCCTGGCAGGCCCGGACACAGTCCGGGCTCAGAAAGCGTCGGGTTTGCCAGCCGATCGCAGTGGCCGGGCGGTTATTCGCTCGTTACTAAAACATAGGCGTTGCAGTGTTGGCCCCGCGGGCAAGCAACCGTCCGATGTTGTCAAACAACTGTTGCATGGCGATGGGCTTGGTTATCAGCTCGTCTGCGCCTCTGGCAACACAGTCTTCGCGCAACTTTGCGGCTGTGTCTGCCGTGATAATGATGATCGGAATATTTGCCTTTACGTCTGTGCGAGCTCGAATGTGCTGCACTGCCGTTATGCCATCCATGCCCGGCATTCTAAGGTCCATGAGAACCATGTCGAAATCCTGTTGGTCGACCAGTTCGAGGCCGCTTTCGGCGCTGACAGCTTCAATCATGTCGATGCCCGCAACCGACAACATGTCGCGAACGACGCGCCGGTTCATTGCATCGTCTTCTACGTACAAAATCTGCACAAGCATGCTCCCAAACGATCGGCCAGCCGCCATCCAGGCAAAAGCCCCACCGTCATGTTGCTGTTGCGAACTCCTGCACCGAAACTTCCAGCGGCGCCCCTTCGACCATTGAACGCATGCCGCCTATAAGGTCGTCGGTTGAAACAGGCTTGCGAAGCACCCTCCAAAAACGCTTGTCGGCACCAAAGGGTGCATCCGTCAGGCCGCCGCCAACGCCCTCCTGTGGCCATAATAGGACAGTCGGTACCTTGCAGGCCGAAACCGCACCGAGAAAATCATCAAGCAGCTGGCGCGCATCGAGACCCGATTGAGCGCCGCCCAGCCCGTCGACCACCACAAGATGTGCCGGCCTGTCAGCAATTCGTTCCAGCGCCCCGGTCAGCGATTCGACGAAATGCAATGTCCCGACGCGCGGGGCCAACACTGACATCATGATACCGCGGCTGAGTGGATTTGGCTGCACGACAACAACATCGGCACGCTCGAGCGGCGTGATTGCGGCGCCACCGGTTTCCGCGATGACGTCGGACGGACTGTATCTGCATAGCGGCAAGGTGAGCGTGAACGTCGAGCCCGTTCCAAGTTTGCTTTCGACCGTCACGTCCCCGCCCATGGCGCGCGATATTTTTCGGCAGATCGCAAGACCCAGGCCCGTCCCGCCGAAACGCCGGGTAACGCTGCCGTCGACTTGGACGAACTTTTCGAAAACGTCATCCAGCCTGTCTTCAGCGATGCCAATGCCAGTATCGGTGCACCGTATCACCAAAGATTCGCCATCGTTGTCGGTTTCAGCATAAGCCTCGACGGAAACAGTACCACTCGGCGTGAATTTTATCGCGTTTGCGACAATATTGTTCACGATTTGCTTCAGTCTTTGCTCGTCTGCAACAATCAATGGGGGACTTCTGGTGACGTCCACAGTCAGTTTCAGGCATGATGTATCAGCTTTGGCGGCCCAGAATTGTCCAACCTCTGCCAATAGTGCAGGCAGGTTGATCTTGTCTCGGCGCAGTTCAATCATTTCCGCATCACTTTTCGCTGCATCGAGTATGTCATCGACCAGCGCGCGCATGCTCTCTCCGGCACTATGAATCAGGCTCACCCGCTCTTTGACGCTTCCTGCCACGCCGGGATCGGCCAACAGGACTTGAGTCATGCCAAGTACGCCGTTGAGGGGCGTGCGTATTTCATGGCTGGTCGTGGCAAGGAATTGCGACTTGGCGTGCAGGGCATCCTCAAGGGCGACGTTCGCCTTGTTGAGCTCGGTATTGGTTTCCGAGATCGCGCGAGCGCTGCGCCGAAGCGACCGGAGATACAGGGCCAGCATTATCGCAATGATCGCGGCAATAATCACCAGCGACGTGAGCACAATCGTCAGTTGCTGCGATTTGAGCTTGCTGAGCGCAAAGTCGCGCTGCAACTGACCGGTTTTCAGGGCAGCGATACGACTGTTCTGATTGGCAAAATCGAAACGTGCTGCCGCCAGTGTCGCATTTGCTGACGCCGCCAGTGACCGCCCCTGGTCATCGAGCCGCTTGAATATCTCGAAATGCTTGAGCGCACGCTCTTCATCGCCTCGGACTTTGTAGGCCTCATAGGCTGTTGCATGCATGTCGCGGTATGGCGCGGCTTCCGCCTGATCGCCGCTCTTGCGAAAAGCAAGTTCGAGGCGGTCAATTGCTTCCTCGACATCACCCCTGCGTAACGACAGTTTCGCCGCCGTACCAAGCAGAAGCGGATACCAACCCGCCGCGTCCTGCCTGCTCGCCAGGGAAATTCCCTTGGAAATGCTGCGGGCCGCTTCGTCCAACTTGCCCTGATCAATTTGAGATTGCGCCAGATTGTCCAGGATCCGCGCTTGCGCCGACTCGTTGTCCAATTGAACAGCGATCGCCAGCGCCTTTTTATACTCCCGCTCGGCATCTTGGTGGCGCCCGATCTGGTCAAGGGCATTTGCCTGATTGTTGCTGCTCGATAACTGCAGGATGCGATCTTCGGGAAACGTATCTGTCGACAGCCCGTAGTAATAGAGCACCCGTTCAAAGTCGCCAGCTTCCTGATAGACCGAACCGATGTGCTGCAACGCAACGGCCTCGGCGCGAAGGTCGCCAATGCTTCGAAATACCGCAAAGGCGCGCTGGTAATCGTTCAAGCTTTTATCGAGCCGGCCTTCGCTTGCATATAAACCTGCGCGCGATGACAGAAGATTACCAGCCAGTTTGCTCTTTGGAACAAGCTGCTCGACCGTTCTTAGTGCCTCAAGCACGACTGGCTTGGCCGCCGCGACGTCGTTCAAGCGCATCAAGCCTTCACCCTCGAGCCATTGCGCGGTGGCGATCTGAACTTGCTGCGTTTTATTGCTCGGCTGCGCTCGCAATGCCTGCGCCGCGGCGCGCGCCAGCATCACGGCCTGCGCCGGATCCGATAGCATGACGTCCTTGCTGCGGCTCAGCAAGGTCTCCGGCAGTTCGGCTGACCGCGGCCCATGTTCAGCCCCAACCACGGTCTCGCTGGCGAACACAGCTTGGGTCGAGGTTGCGAGCGACAGGACAGAACCGAGCGTGAAAAATGCAATGACGCCCAGACGGCGCACGCTAAAGCGCCACATCGGTTGGCCGCAGTGTTGCCGGCGGGTTCTCCCGGGACCAAAAGGCCCAGGGCGCGTCGACCGTAGCAGTGGCGGACTCAAGAACACGCAGATGCGCGCCGCTGGCCAAAAATGGCTCAAGGTCCCGCATGGGCAGCGCACGGCTGAGGATGAAGCCCTGGATCAGGTCACACCCCATCGCACGCAGCAATGCGACGGCCGCAAGACTGTCAACGCCTTCGGCCACGACACGCATGCCCAGCGCATGCGCCAGATCGATCGTCGATCGGACGATCAGCGGATTGCGATGGCAGGACGCCAACTCGCTGACAAAAAGCTTGTCGATCTTGAGCTCAGTTGCAGGGAATTCCTTCAGGTAGAGGAGCGACGACACCCCCGATCCATAGTCGTCGATCGATATCCCGATTCCGAACGAAGCAAAGCGCTTGAGATTGGCCAGCGCGACATTGTGGTTGTGGATGAACGAGGTTTCCGTAATCTCGAAGCCAATGCAGCCGCTAAGCTTGGGCGCCATCAGCTCGACCGCTTGAACGAAGTTGCTGTCACCGAGCAACAGGCTCGAAACGTTGATGTAGACTGTCAGGTCGAAACCCTGTTCGCGGAGTCGGCCATGGTCGGCAAGGGCACGCGCAAGTACCCACAAGGTCAGATCACAAATGCGACCGGTTCGCTCCATATGAGCAACGAACTGGTCGGGGGGAATATAGCCCAGCCGACGGTGATTCCAGCGCGCCAGGGCCTCGACACCGGTTATGGTGCCGGATCGAAGACAAAGCTTGGGCTGATAAGCGAGAAAGATCTCCCCTGCCCTCAAGGCGTCGTCCATGTCCCGTTCGATATGTGAGGCAGCAGTCAGCAGCGGCGGCGTGGCTTTCGTCTCGACATCTGGCCCTCGCGCAATGTCCTTCGTTCGCGCGCGGTTCGCGAATGCCGCCTTCAGCTTTTCCCACGCGTACGTCATCTTGCCCAACCGCTACCCAACATCCCACGGATCAGCATGCCGTCTAAATCCCGTGACTTGTCTGCATATCCTGCACCAGCATCGCGTGGGTAACCAGCCAAAACCTTCCTCGTTTACGGCAGCAGAAGTAAATTATTGCCTTGTCGATCATCAGTAGAGGCTAACCCTTTACAAAGTATTTCCGTCATCTCGACCTTTGCAGCATTTGTGCGGTCGTCGACGTGCGGTTCCGGACAGATTGGCACCGCTTCGCCGCTGAAAGCGCTCACAGCGACCGTAGCGCTCATATGACGCCCTGCGATCCGACCGAGACCAGCTCGAGTTCGAAACGTGTTACAAAGGGTTTGCACCACGACCCGGTTTTTACAGTAAAAATACTGAAACCATTCCATTCGCAAAGTTTTGTCTGCTGGGCCGTATATATTGGAGATGCAGTCATGCATCATCAACTAACCGAACAGGAGCTTCTATATGAGCTTTTTTCAGTTCTTTCTGGATATCTTCAAGCATTCTGGCGGCGACCTTCGTCCCTGGTAATCTGTGGGCGCCTGGGGCTGGTTTTGCTAGCTTCAGGCGCAATATATTCATTTGAATCTTTTCTCACTACTGCGCAGCAAGCAGTGAACGCGCAGATTTCAGCAGTCGTGCTGTAAAAATTCGGGTTTATGATCCTACCCGCGGCGGACAAGCATTGCCGTAGACACTCGTTTGGCATGAAAAAGATAACGAGGTGCCATCTTGCCGTCACCAGCGTCCCTGCACTCGCTCGACACCTTGGCTTCACTCAACCCGGTCGAGCAGGCCGAGATGAGGGCGCTGATCGAGCGACTTGTTGCAGAGGGCACGAAACAGGCCACCGAGACCGTCTTGCGCAATCTGAACCTTGCACAGGAAGGCGCGCGGATCGGCATGTTCGATATCGACATTGCCACCGGCACGGCGTCGGGGTCGCCGGTCTGGGCAGAGCTCCTCGGACAGGCACGTGACGTCTGCTCGATCAGTCGGCGCGCCTGGATCAAGATGTTGCATCCCGACGACTGTGACCGTGTCTTGACCGATATTGCGACGGCTCTGCAGTCCGGCGACGATGCATCGATCGAGTACCGCATCATTCTGCCGTCAGGAGAGGTTCGCTGGCTGCACTCCCGCAATTTGGTGGCGCGCCAGGCCGACGGTTCGTCGACCGCCTATGGCATGTTGCAGGACATTACCGACCGCAAGGCCCTCGAAGCCAGGGTTCTTCATAGCGCGCTGCACGATGACCTTACCGGCTTGCCAAACCGCCGAAGCTTCATGCAGCGGTTGACAGCGGCATGCAGGGACGCTTCCAGCGAACAGAAGGTCGGCCTTGCCCTGTATGATCTCGACTTTCTCAAGCAGGCGAACGACTGTTACGGCCACGACGCTGGCGATCTTCTCCTGAGGACTGCTGCGGATCGTCTTCAAGATGTACACGGTGAGGATGCCCTGGTGGCACGGTTGGGCGGTGACGAGTTCGCCGCCCTCGTTCGTGTTGACGAGCGACCAAAGTTGCGCGCCGCAGCCGAAAAGTCTCTGGCGGCGCTTCGTGTGCCGGTTGTTTACCGGGGCGCCACGATCAACACCGGGGCAAGCGGAGGCGGTGCCATCGCGGTCAGCCCCCGGACAGTGCCAACCACCCTCTTCAGGCACGCTGACCAGGCGCTTTTACTTGTGAAGCGTCATCAGCGCGGAAAATATCTCGAGCATCGCGGCCGTGGCGCAAAACGTTCCACATCACGCATGCCCGCCATCGACTGTGACCAGAACTGAACATGGAAAATGCCTTGGCTGGGCGGTGACGCCTTTCAAGGCGTCAGAGGCGATTTGCCAGTCGTCACTTGCTCAAGACCGTCGCAAGTTTATGATGAAGTAGGGGTACGCAAATTTCGATGCCTCGGAGGATAGCGACACGGTGATGGTTGACGAACCTGCTGGCGCGTCGGCACCAGCCTTTGACCGGCATATTCGGCGCTGCTGCAGACCAGTGCTGTCGTGGTCGGTATGGGCTGTGCTTGCGGCGTTGGCTGTCGGTTCACCTGTTGCTCTGCTCGCTTGTGAAAATGATGGGATTCCTGGCTACAATCACGCCACAGGCCTGATCGATGCCGATCCTTACGCCGGCGCCTACACCGAAGTTGCCCAGAAGGTCGCACGCGACCAGCGCGACGCCGCCATGGAGCGGGCGCGCCTCGCGTTCGTGCAACGGCTCGGCTTGCGTGACGCCGATGCATTGGCAGCGGCCCCAGCGGCAACGCCCGCGCTTGCGGCACCGGGCGCCCGGCCCGACTGACGTTGCGTCTTCTGTCGGGAAGACGCGCCACCCTCGACGACTTGCAATGCTGCCCTCGCAAGCAGCGACGTTGATCATCGCCGCTTGAAGCCAGCCTGTTTGAGCCGGCTCTCATTGGCGGCTGCGACTATAATGTCACAGCGTCGAGCATTTATCCTGCGTCAAATGTGATTTTCCCACACCTTCTTGACAAAAAAGTCGGCCTCATTGCATTTTTGCGTCGCACGGCGAAATGCCGCGCCGTGGCTGCGTCGGCTCTGGTCGGCGCATCCGCTGTTACGCACTGACCGAAAAATCGGCGGTGCGGCGCGGAATGCAGTTTTCTGGGGAATTTCGGGACCACTGTCTGCCACCAGGAGGCTCCATTCCCATGTCTGCACTTTCACCCTCGTCTGGCGCCATCAGACGCCATCGCCGCACGGCATTGCTGGGCGCCACGACGCTCGCGCTCGCGTTGCCTGGAACAGCGTTGATGGCGCAGGCGACGCCGGCGGCCACCGAGGCGCCACCGGCCGACGAGGCCGATGCCGGAACGCTTGTTGTTACCGGTTCGCGCATCGCGCGTGATGGATTTTCGGCGCCGACGCCGGTCGCCGTGATCGGCAGCGCCGAGCTGAAGGCCGAACCTCAGGCCAATATCGGCGATTTCGTCAACACGCTGCCGTCCGTGCGCGGCAGCCAGACTTCGTCGACCAATTCGGGCTCGCTGTCGAACGGCCAGGCTGGGATCGCGACGGTCAACCTGCGCGCACTTGGCGCGGTGCGCACGCTCGTCCTTATCGACGGGCAGCGATCGGTCGCGTCGACAACGTTCGGCTTTGTCGACACCCAGACAGTCCCCCAGGGGCTGATCAAGGGCATCGAGGTCGTGACCGGCGGGGCTTCGTCGGTCTATGGTTCAGATGCCGTGTCGGGGGTGGTCAATTTCATCCTCGATCGCCAGTTCACGGGCCTCAAAACCGAATATGAATTCGGCATCACCGACTATGGCGATGTCCCGAACCATACGCTGCGCGTGACAGGCGGTGTGCCTTTTGCCGGCGGTCGTGGTCACATCCTTGTTGCCGCCGATTATTTTCAGCAGACCGGCGTCGATACCTATGACCGGCCCTGGCAGGACGTCGGCTTCTTCCAGATCGACAATCCGGCGTTCGTGCAGGGCAATGGCGCGCCCGAACGACTGGTTCAGGGCGGCATCGGCACCTATCAGTTCACCCCGGGCGGGATCGTCAATACCGGCCCTCTGCGCGGCACCTATTTCGGCGATATCAATCCGGCGACGGGTACGGCGACGACCCGGCAATTCGTCTATGGCCCCAACCGGGGTCAATGGATGGTCGGCGGCGACTATCTGATCAGCCGCGAAGGTCACTGGAGCAGCAACAGCCTGGCGCCACATGAAAAGCGCGGCAACGCCTTTGGCCGTCTCAGCTATGAATTTTCGCAGCTGCTGACGGCCTTCGCCCAGTTCAGCTATTCGGGCTATTCCGGCCAGAGCTTCTACCAGCAGACACCATCGGTCGGCGTCACCATTCAACGCGACAATGCGTTCCTGCCCGAGAATGTTCGCGCCCAGATGGTGGCAGCAAACGTCACCTCGCTCAGCATCGGCACCAGCAATGCCGGCTTCCCCGCCGCAGGATCGGACAACCAGCGCTCGGTATTTCGTACCGTGATCGGCGGCGACGGCGTGTTCGACACGGGCAACATCGACTGGAAATGGGGCGGCTATTACCAGGTCGGCATCGCCAAGACCGACGAAATGCTCACCAACACGTGGCGCAACGATCGCGTCGCATTGGCCCAGGATGCGGTGCGTGCGCCGGCCGGCAATGCGGCGGGGATCGCTGCCGGCACCATTGTCTGCCGGTCGACGCTGACCAACCCGTCGAACGGCTGCATTCCGCTCAACCGCATCGGAGTCGGCGGCGTATCGCAGGCGGCGGTGCTTTATACCTTCAACGACGGCGCTCAACCACAGCGGCTGCAAAGCCTGCGACAGGACGTGGCGGCGCTGAACTTTTCAACCAACAACCTTTTCGAAACCTGGGCCGGCCCGGTCAGTCTGGCGTTCGGTGGCGAATATCGCCGCGAGCGTGTCGATGGGTCGGTCGATCCGCAGTTCAACAGCGGCTGGCTGTACGGTAACTATCTGGTCACCCGCGGGGTTTTCGATGTGAAGGAAGCCTTTGTCGAAACCGTCATCCCGCTTTGGGACGGTCTCGACCTGAACGGCGCCTTCCGCCAGACGGATTATTCGACCAGCGGCAGCGTCTCGACGTGGAAGGTTGGCGCGACCTGGCAGGTCATCGACGACCTCCGGCTGCGGGCGACGCGGTCACGCGATATCCGGGCGCCGAACCTCGCCGAATTGTTCACGCCCGGCACGGCGCGAACGAATACCGTCAACGTCCTGCAAGCCAATGGCTCGCAGCGTACCGACCAGTTCCTCGAACAGACGACCGGCAACCTCGATCTGACCCCTGAAGTGGCCTTGACCTGGGGCGCCGGCGCGGTGGTGACACCGACGTTCCTGCCGGGTTTTGCCGCTTCGGTGGACTATTTCGACATCAACCTCGAAGATGCCATCGGTACCCTGCTGGCTCAGACAGTGACGACCTTGTGTCTGGAACAGAATCGTCAGGATCTGTGCCAGTTCATCACCTTCGCTGGCGCGCCCGGTACGAGCAGCCCGATCACCGGCATCAGGCTGGTGCCCTTCAACTTTGCCCGGCAGCGTGCGCGCGGCATCGATTTCGAAGCAAGCTATCGCACCGACCTTGGCGCCGGGACATTGTCGCTGCGCGGCCTCGCCTCGCACTACATCACCAACCTTGTCGACAACGGCATCGACGTGCCACGCGACCTCGCAGGACAGAATGCCGGCGGCGGCGATGCGACGCCATCGTGGAATTACCGCCTGACAGCCAATTACGATCTGCCGAAATGGTCGTTCAACGTCGTCGGTCGCGGATTTTCCGGCGGGGTTTACGACAACAACTTCATCGAATGCGTCAGCGGCTGCCCGGTTTCGACGGCGGCGGCACGCACGATCAACGACAATGATATTGCCGGACAATGGTACCTCGACGGGTCGATCACCCATCGCGTCGATATCGGAGAGTCAAAGGCCGAAGTGTTCCTTTATGTTCGCAACATCCTCAACAGTGATCCGGTGCTGGTCGGCAACGGGCCGACGGGCAACAACACGCCCGCCTATCCGCAAACCAACCGCAACATTTACGATGTGCTGGGCCGGGTCTTCCGCGTCGGGCTGCGCTTCCAACTCTGATCAGGCCAAGAGGAACTCATAATGTTGATTGCGAAGTCGGTATTGCTGGCATTGCTGGTGACGGCGGCAGTGCCGGCCCTTGCCGCTGCCAGCCCGAAACTCAAGGCCGAAGTTGCCGCCGGCGTCGATGCACGGGCGAAAATGGCACAGGTGATGGTCGACCAGGTCTTCAGCTATGCCGAGCCGGGCTTTCAGGAAGTGCGAACGTCCGAATATCTTACCGACATCCTCGAGAAGAACGGGTTCAAGGTGACCCGCGGTGTCGCCGGCATCCCGACGGCGTTCACCGCAACCTGGGGCGATGGTGGACCGATGATCGCGCTGGGCAGCGATATCGACGGCCTGCTCGGCCTGTCGCAATATCCCGGCGTGCCGAAAATCACGCCGATGGTCGAGGGCGCCCCCGGCCATGGCGAAGGCCATAATTCGGGCATGCCGCTGATGGTCGTCGCCGCACTTGCCCTGAAGGAAACGATGGAAAAGAACGGCATCAAGGGCCGGCTGATGCTGTGGCCGGGTGTCGCCGAGGAGCTGCTGGCGACCAAGGCCTATTATGTCCGTGCCGGCATGTTCAAGGATGTCGATGCCTCGATTTTCGTCCATGTCGGCCGTGATCTCGGCACTTCATGGGGCCCTGCGGGCAATAACGGCATGGTCAGCGTCGAATACACCTTCAAGGGCAAGACCGCGCATGCGGCGGGCCAGCCATGGGATGGACGCAGCGCTCTCGACGGTGTCGAGATCATGGACGCGGCATGGAATTTCCGCCGCGAACATCTGCCGATCACCCAGCGTTCGCATTATGTCATCACCAATGGCGGCGGCCAGCCCAATATCGTCCCCGGCACGGCGTCGGTCTGGTATTATTTTCGCGAGAACAGCTTCAAATCGATCCGCGAGCTGTACGAACTCGGCAACATCGTCTCCGAAGGCGCCGCCATGGCGACGGGTACCACCGTCACGCGCAAGGTGCTCGGCTATGCGGCGCCCAATTTCGGCAACAAGCCGATGGCCGAAGCCGCCTATGCCAACATGCTGCAGGTCGGCCTGCCGAAATGGAGCGCGGCGGACCAGGGCTTCGCCAAGGCCATGCAGGTCGCCAACGGGGTCAAGGTCGAACCGCTTGCGACCGAGATCAAGCCGCTTTCAACACCAGACCTTCGCGGCCCTTCCACGGGCGGCGGATCGGACGACATCGGCGACATCATGTGGACGGTGCCAACGATCACCATCCGCTATCCGTCGAACATCCCCAACGCCATCGGCCACAACGTCCAGTCCGCGATCGCGATGGCGACACCGATTGCGCACAAGGGCGTTGTTGTGGGCGCCAAGACAGTCGCGATGACCGTGCTCGACCTGCTGACCACGCCGAAGCTGATCGCCGATGCCAAGGCCTATTTCAACGACGTCCAGCTGAAGACCGACACCTATGATCCGGTCCTCGGCAAGGACGATGAGCCGGCAATCTGGCTCAATGCCGACACCATGGCGCGGATGCGGCCGCAGATGGAGAAGTTCTACTATGACTCTGCCAAATACCCGACCTACCTCGAGCAACTGGGTATCGATTACGACAAGGCGGCCGGCCTGAAGTAGCGCCGGCACTGCCACCCGCTCTGGCTCAAGCCGCGGCTGACGGACAAGCGGCGCCGTTTTCCGGCAAGGCGGCCCAAGGGCGCGCAGACACTGGCATCATGACGGCTGGACGGCCGGCGCAGAACCGCAACTGCCCAAGCTAGCTGTTCAACCGGCTAGGCAGCGCTGCGCGGGCCGGGTGGTAGACCTTGTGCAAACGCTGCAAGGACCTGCGCCATGCTCAACCGGCTCGACGATTATCCTGTCCATCAAACGCCCGAGCCACTGTCGGTGCTGGCGACCAGCGATCGCAATGCCTATGACCGGACCTGGTTCAACGGCTATGCGCCCGATGGCAGCTATTATTTCGGCGTGGGCATGGCGGTCTATCCGCACCGCGGCATTCTCGATTGCGCCTTCAGCACGGTACGGCCCGGTGAGCGCCAGCATTGCTTCTATGGTTCGAGGCGCGCGCCCATCGAGCGCACCGAAATGGTTGTCGGGCCTTTCCGCATCGAAGTCGTGGAACCGATGCGACGGACCCGGGTCATCATCGACGACAACGAGACGGGCATCGCCTGCGACCTGACCTTTTCGGCGCGCACCGCCGCCATCGAGGAAGGGCGGCAGACGCTGTGGCAGAACGGCCGGCGGGTGATGGACGCAACGCGCTTCGACCAGTTCGGCCGATGGAGCGGTGTTGTCCGAACGCCCGATGGCGAATTCCGCGTCGACGATGCAGTGTGCCGGGGCACCAAGGACCGCAGCTGGGGCGTGCGCCGGGTGGGCGAACCCGAAAGCGGCGGCGCGCCTGGCATTCCCGGCGGCATCATGTTCCTCTGGGCGCCGCTGGTCTGGGATGACCATGTCACCCACGCGATTTTCTTCGACGGCGCCCAGGGTGAGGCCCTGGTGCGCGAGGGGATCGTGGCGCCGCTCTATGACAGCGAGACAGCCATTCCCGGCACCGAGGATGGCCGTGACCAGCGCATGGCAACGGCGCGGCACCGCGTCGCCTATGTCCCCGGCACCCGGCTTGCCGCCCGGGCCGAAATCGATCTTGTCGGCCATGACAATGCCGTCCGAACCATCGCGCTCGATCCGATCCTGCGTTTTCAGATGAAAGGCCTGGGCTATGGCCATCCGGTCTGGGGCCAGGGAATGTGGAAAGGCGAGCTCGCCATCGGCGGCGAAAGCTTCGATTTGGCGGCACTCGACCTGCTGGCGCCCGAAAACCTGCATGTCCAGCAGGTGGTGCGGGCCAGTGATGGCACGCGCACCGGGGTCGGCGTGCTCGAACAAGTGGTGTTCGGGCCCTATGCGCCGGCAGGGTTCACGTCATTTCTCGACGGCGCACAAGCCTCGGCCTGAGCGGGTTGCAGACGCGCGGGTTCAGGGTCTCCGACGGCTGGGGACGCCGGCCCCGGCCGCTGGAGGCCATTCTTGTCTCGCCCAACACGCGATCGCTGCTACAGCCAAAATTCGAAGCTGGCATGATCGGCCGCCTGCTCGCAGGCGCCCTCGGTCATGCGCAGGAAAAGGGCATCGGCGCGCGGGGTGCGCTCAACCGATAGCGCCGAGAAGACGCCCATGACGATGCCGTGCAGGGTGAAACGGCGATAATCGCGCCAGCAATTGTCCCAGCCATAGTTGCGGACGCCGCGGCGGATCAGTTCAGTGTGGTAAAAGCGGACAAGTTCAACTTCGTGCGCGCGCCGTTCCGCGGTGGAAATGCCGGCGGCCAGGAAATAGGCGACATCGGTGAGGCCGGGGCCGGCGGTGACGGTCTGCCAGTCGAGCGTCGCCATGGGGCGGGTGCACCCGCCGACATCGAACATCATGTTGTCGAGCCGGAAATCGGCGTGCATCACCGTGACGGGGGCGTTGCGCGTGCCACGCATGGCGATCAGCGCCGCCGGCAGACGGTCGATCATGGCGGCGTGTTCGGGGGCGAGCATGGTGCCGAAGCGTTCGAGGAACATGGCGATGATCGTCGGCAGCATGGCATCGACCATGCCGGCAAGGGCAGCGGGGCGAATGGCGAGCCAGTCGAGGCGTTCGAGCGCCGGGTCGCCCCAGCGCGGCGCATGGAGAGCGGCGGCCTCGCCCATTGCGATCTGCGCATCGGCCAGAGAGCAACCGGCAAGTTGGTCGCCCTGGCGGGCGGGCGCGAGATCAGCGAGGAGAAGCACGAAATCGTCGGTGGCAGGATCGATGACGGCGGCATAGGCGCGCGGCGTGTGGATCGCGACGGTGGCGGCAAGCTCGCGATAGAAGCTGACCTCGCGGACATAGAGCAGGTGATCGCTGCCGGTCTTGCGGCTGGTCGGGTCGTGCGAGGGGAATTTGCCGACGATCGTAGCGGGCGCGGTGGGCGGCGCGTCCGCGTAGCCAAGGGTGAACCGGAAGCTGTCGGCGACAAGGCCGTTGCCGACGGGAGCGCTTGAAATGTCGCAGACCCTGCCAGTCGGCAAGGCGCCGGCGGAACGCAGGGCGGATGTCAGCCATTCGGGATCGATGGTGTCGGCGGTACGAAGCTCCATGCCGTAATGATGTAACGGTCTGGTGGGCAGCGTTAGCCGCTGATTTGGGCAGGGCAAGACAGCGGGAAACGATGCGCTGCACGATGCTCCACCGCCGGGTCATCAAGACCGCATGCATGCAGCCCTCGTGGCCTTGCGACCGGTCTCAACATAACGAGCGTTCCCGCGCGATCATTGCCGCATGCGTACGGTTGCGGGCGCCGAGCTTTCGGCAGATCAGCTTGACGTGCAACTTGATCGTCGGTTCACGCAGCCCCAGGTCGCGGGCGATTTCCTTGTTGGCGTGCCCGGCGCAAAGCCCGGCGAGGACCTCGCATTCGCGGCGCGACAAGGCCGGTTCACCATCCGCAGGCGCCGGCGGCCGGGCAAGATCGAGCGGAACATAGATTTCGCCGGCCGCCATGAACCTGATCGCATTGACCACCGACCGCGCCGGCAGTGTCTTGGGAAGATAGCCGGCGGCGCCGCATGCCAGCACCTTGTCGGGGACGCCGGCCGGCGCAAGACCCGACATGAGCGCGACCGGCCGCCCGGCGCTGGCGGCGATCGCAGCCTCCAGCCCGGCAAACCCGTTCATGCCGGGCATTGCGTAGTCGAGAAGCACGAGATCGAACGCCGGACCTGCAGCAATGGCTGCAAGCGCTTGCGGCAGATCGGGCACCGTCACGACCGTGAAACTGCCTTCCGCTTCGAGGTAGGATCGCAAGACGTCGCGCAGCAATTCGTGGTCGTCGGCGATCAGTATATGCATCAAGTGCCCCGCCTGCTTGCCGATGCCATTGCCGTGCGCGCCGCAGCCAACAGGGCGTCCATCCCCGCCGGCTTTGCCAAAACGGCATCGAACAGATCGGCTTCACCCGGTCGCCGCCGATGGGCGCGTGGCAGCGCCGACAGCAGCATGATCGGCAGGTTGGCGCGCAGGCCGCGCAGCGCTCGTGCCAGGCCGGCACCGTTCATCCCCGGCATGTCATAATCGGTAATCACCATGTCCCAGGCCAGCGCATCATCGGTCACTGCCCCCACCGCATCGGCAGCGTCGAGACAGGGGCCGACCTCGGCACCCGCAGCCTCCAGCATGGCAGTCAGGGTTTCGACGACAGCGGGGTTGTCGTCGACCAGCAGCACTGCCTTGCCTGCCAGGACATCGGCATCGGCCGTCGCTGCCGTGCCGAAATTTCCAGCCGATCCGGTCGCCGGGAGCAATGGCCACCAGACTTCGAATGTCGTGCCCTGGCCTGCCGTGCTGGCCAGGGCAATGGCGCCGCCCGCGTCGACAATGATCCCGGCCACCACTGCCAGACCGAGCCCGGTGCCGGCCTCGCCCTTGCGCGTGTAGAAAGGCTCGAAAACCTGCAGACAGTCTTCAGGCGCGATACCGCAGCCGGTGTCGCTGATCTGGATGACGGCAGCCGGACCCTGCGGCTGCGAACCGACGAGGATTTCGCCGGTCGGTTGCCTCCCGGCGGCATCGAACACGCGCAACGCGATCTGACCGGGGGCGCCCGGCGGCAGCGCGTCGCGGGCATTGAGGACGAGATTGAGCACAACCTGCATAACTTCCGTCGCATCGGCATGGGCAAGGACGGGGGCATCCGGTGCGTCGAGCAGGATGCGATGCCGGACGTCGGCGAGGCTGGGGGCAACGAGTTCTCGAACATCGACAAGGACGGCGCGCAGATCGACGGTTTGCAGGGTCGATGCGCGCTGTCCCAGGCCTAGCAGCTTGTCGACAAGGCCGGTGGCCGTGGCCGCCGCGGCCTGGATGCGCACGGCATGGCGCCGCACGATCATGTCCCCCATGCCTTCGAGAAGGCTCGCGGTACCGGCAATTGCGGCGATAAGGTTGTTGAAGTCATGCGCGATCCCGCTGGCCAGTTGACCAACGGCTTCCTGCCGCTGCGCAATCATCACCTGTTCGCGCAGGCGGGCCTTTTCGCGCTCCATGGCAAGGCGGTCGCCGATATCACGGGTCACGCAGACGATGCCGCCGCCGGACGATTGTGACAGGCTGACTTCCTGGTCGACGATGCTGCCATCGCATCGACGGCCCTTGACTTCGCCCCGCCAGCGTCCGTCGCGGGCCACGGCCGGCATGGCAAATTCCGCGACCAGTCGGCGATTGTCCTCATCGTACAGGCACGTCCAGGCCTCCCCGATCAATGCCTCGCCCGTCTCATGGCCGAACATCGCGGCGTGCGCCTTGTTCATGAAGATGAAGCGGCCATCGGCATCCGTCACGGCGATCCCGTCGTCCGATGCTTCGATGGCGGCCATCTGCTGCGCCAGCTGTGCATCGGTGGCCGCCCGCTGCGTTTCGAGCGCCTTGCGCGCCGAAACGTCGCGGATGATGGCGGCAAAGCCATCGGGGTCACCTTCACCGGCTGGGGGCCACATCCCCAGCGACAATTCGACGGGAATTTCGCGGCCATCGCGACACTGCGCCGGCACTTCGACCGTGGTGCCGACCAGCTTTGTCCGTCCACCCATGCGCAGGCGGTCCATGCCCGTGTCATGCCCGTGCCGGTGCCGGTCGGGGATGATCAGGTGCATCGGCTGCCCCAAGACCTCGTCGGCCCGCCAGCCGAACATCCGTTCGGCGCCGCGGTTCCAGTGGATGATGCGACTGTACGGATCCGAACACACAAAGGCGTCGGTGGTCGTTTCGGCAATTAGCTGCGCAATGCGCTGCGCCTGCCGCCGCTTCTGCGAGCCGAGGAGCGCCATGACCTGCCCGGCCATCAGTTGCAGCGCCTCGCGATCGCGCCGCGAAAAGTCCGGACGGCGGCGGCTGTCGATGACGCAAAGGGTTCCGATACTGTGCCCAGCGTCGGTCACCAGCGGCGCGCCAGCATAAAAGCAGACATGCGGCGGCCCGGTGACGAGCGGGTTTGCGGCAAATCTCGGGTCCGCCGTCGCATCGAGGACAACCATGACGCCATCGCCAGCGATGGCATGCGCGCAGAAACTGTCCGAACGCGGCGTTTCGCACACATCGAGGCCGTGGCGGGACTTGAACCACTGGCGCTCGCCATCGACGAGGCTGACGAGCGCGATACGGGTATCGAAACGGTCGGCAGCAAGCCGGGTGATCACATCGAGAGCCGGTTCCGCCGGCGTGTCGAGCACTGACAAGGCTTGCAGTGCGGCAATGCGTTCGGGCTCGTTGGGCACCGGGGGCAACTGGAGTGGCGGATTTGGAGTCATTAGAGTCCGTAACGGCATAGACACTTTCGCGTGCACAGGCGTCGCGCCCGATAACCGTCCGGCACGCACCGCTATACTTTCGTATCGCGAAAGTTACAATCGAGACCTGCCCGCATCAAACGCAGGGGTGCGACCCTGCAGCAGCAGGGGGTCAACATCCCCCCGCGCCAGCGACAAAGGTAAACAGATCGTTGATCACGTCCTCAGCCACGGCGCTGTGCCGTTCAGGCCTAGACACTCGCAAAATGGACGTAATCAATGATCAACAAGCTTCTCGCCGGCACCGCCGCGCTGCTGGCAATTGCTGCCGCCGGTACCGCCAATGCCGCCACCGCGGACGCCGGTGCCGGTGCCAAGATCGTGGCACCGCTTGAAATCACCCGCACTGCCGATCTTTATTTCGGCACTGTTGCACCGTCGACGACGGTCAGTGACTCGGTCGTTGTCGCCGCCGACGGCAGCCGTACCTGCGGCCCGGCATTGACCTGCCTGACCAGCGATCACACCGCCGCCGCTTTCGCCGTGACCGGTGAAGCCGATGCCTTCTACACCGTTTCGCTGCCAAGCGAGATCAAGATCGTCAACGGCAATGGCACGGCGATGCGCGTTGCCGATTTCACCGGCTCCAAGTCCAAGGGCCAGCTTCTGAACGGCGCCGACGATTTCACCGTCGGCGGCACGCTCGACGTCGCCGTTCGCCAGGAAGCCGGCCTTTACAAGGGCAGCTTCACCGTCGCGGTCGAGTATCAGTAAGGCTTTGTGGCGGGGAACGGCGTCCGACATGGCCCATCGCGGCCCATGCGGGCGCCCGACCCCCCACCCCGGCTTCACAATGTCTCTCGCGACAGACCGCTTCCTGCCAATCGAAGGTCTGTTTCCACCATGAAGATCAGATATCCAGCGGCACTGCTGGCCGCGCTTTCGCTTGCGGCACCGGCCCGTGCCGAGCTGCTCGTTGCCCCAACCCGTGTTGTTCTCACACCCGCGGCGCGCTCGGCCGAGCTGGTGCTGGTCAACAAGGGTTCCGAGCCAGCCGCATTCCGGCTTGCGCTGGAGAACCGCCGGATGCGCGCCGATGGCGGCCTGGAGGCGGCCACGGATATCCGCGCCGACGAACGGTTCGCCAATGACAAGGTACGCTTTTCGCCCCGCCAGATCGTTCTGGAACCCGGCGCCCGTCAGGTCGTGCGTATTGTCGCCGATGCAGGTGCCGATCTGCCGCCGGGCGAGTATCGAAGCCACCTGCGCCTGATGTCGGCGCCGGTCAGCAGCACCCAATCGGTGTCGGGGACACCAGGCGCCGGCAACAGCCTGTCGATCGAGCTCATCGCAATCAGGTCACTCACCGTGCCGGTCATCCTGCGCACCGGTACGCTCGATGCAAAGGTCACGATCGACAGCGCCGCACTGGCACCAGACCCCGGTGGTCAGCTTGTCGTCAAGCTGACGCGGCAAGGCACGCGCTCGACCTATGGCGATATCAGCCTCACTGCCGAGGGTGACAAGCAGCCGACATGGCTGGTCCGCGGCGTCGCCATCTACATGCCGAACACGGGTCGCGACGTGATCCTCCCCCTGCCCCCCGAAATCCGGGCACGCCTGGCGGGCAAGCAGGTCCGCATTGCCTATGTGTCGACCGACAGTGCCGAGCCGGCGCTGGCCGGAACACTGCTGGCAAGCCTGACCGCCGCCCTCTAGCCGCCGAGACCCGACGATGTGCCGCAGCCCCGCCGGCCGGCGGTGGCTGGCCGTGTTCGCATTCACGGCGCTGTGCGGCATCGCTGCAAATGCCGCTGCCGCCGATCTTGCCGCAGATCTTGCCGTTGACCCTGGCGCCAACCCTGTCGAAACCAGCGTCTTCGATCAGCTCTTCGGCGCTGCGCCGGCGTCGGAGCGTGCCGGCGAGGCTGCCGACGGACTCGCCCTTCCGGGCCTTTATGCCGACGGCCAGCGGCTCGCCGAAGCACTGCCGCTGCAGGACCTTGGTCCCGGTGCCGGCGCCTGTGTGGCGATATCGCCGCTGCTCGACGCGCTGGAGCTCGACTATCGCGTGCAGGCGACGGGTGATGTCACGGTTACCCTGCTCCAACCGGTGCGCCAGATCGGCATCCCTGCAACGGCGCTGAAACCCAGCCCCAGCGGCCCATGCCTGCCGTTGGCCGCCGTCGGGGCGCATCTGCCTCTGACGCTGGCGCACAACCGCATCACCCAGCGCATGGCGCTGATGGCACAGGCACCGCTTCCGGTACTGATGCGCCTCGATCGCGCGGCACGGCAGGCACGGCTCCATCCCACCATCGAACGACCGGCGTTCGCGCTGCAGGCCCGGCCGCTTGTCATTGCACGGCTGTGGAGCGCCGAGGTCGCGTTCGCCCTGCGCCACGATGACGGCAGCGACGCCGCCGCCACGCTGGCGGCCAGCGGCGCGCTTTTCGGTATGGCGGCACGCGGCAGCCTGGGCCTTGCCACGAGTGGCGCGACAAGACCGGGACTTACGTTGACGGAAGCGCGGGAGACTTCCGATCTGCTCGGGCCGCTTCATGCGCGCAGCATTGCCATCGGCGATATCGGCGCGCCGGCACAGCCCCCGATTGCCGATACGCTGTCGGGTCGCGGTCTGGTCATATCGTCACGGCCGCCCTGGCGGGCGGATCTGATCGATGAAATCGATCTGTCGGGGCCGCTGCCGACCGGCTGGGAAGCCGAGTTGTGGCATGAGCACCGCCTTGTCGCGGCGACGCGGCAAGCCGATGCCGCCGGGCTGTGGCGCTTCGGCAACCTGCCAGTGCGGCTTGGCGAGAACCGCTGGATTGTCCGGTTGTATGGACCCCATGGCGAGACCACCGAACAGGCGTTCACCCGCACGGTGGGCAGTGAAATGAACGCCGAGAACGAAGTCGACTATGCCTTCGGTTTCATCGACGGTGGCAGGCCGTTGATCGGCCCCGGCGACGCTCGCACCACCAGCGGGGGTGCATCGTTCGCCAGCATGGGCTGGGGGTTGGCGCCGGCGGTGACGGCGCGGCTGGATGTGCGCGCACCCCTCGCCGGCAAGCCGGCCTTGGCCATGGGGTTGCATGGCAGTCTTGCCGGAAGCTTGTGGGCCATGACCATGGCGCGCGACGGTCAGGCCGGCTGGGGCGGTGCGCTGCGGCTGGCGCGGCGGTTCGGCTCACAGGATCTGGTGATCGATATGGCACGGCACGGCCGCGATGCCGGACCTGCACAGCCGCCAGCGGTTCGCGAATTTGCCGACCTCGCCGCCATCAATGGCCAGGGTCGCCTGGCAATGGGCCGGTTGAGCCTGCCATGGCAGGTGCGGCTGCAATCGGCGACGCTTCGCAGTGGCGGCGACCAGCAGACCGTGGCGCTGCGCCTCGCCCTGCCGCTGCCGCGTTGGCAGGCCAACGCCGCCCTTGGCCTGGTTCGGCAGGGGGCGGCCGGTTGGCAGGGCAATGCGGCGCTGGGATTTGCTGCCGACATTGACCGTTGGCGGCTGCGGGCCGGTGCCGATGCGACACTGACCGACAGGTGGCGCGCAGCGGGTGCCACGCTCAGCGCCGGGCGCAGCAGCGCACGCGGATCGGTCAACCTCGATCTGAGCTGGGCGGCAAGGACCGGGCAGCTGGGCGGTGGCATCTCCTTGAACCGGCGACTTGGTGCATTCGGCGTCACCGCCGCCGTCGGGCGCCATGCCGAAGCCTGGCGGATCGGCCTCGGCCTGACAATGGGGCTGTGGCATGGCAGCAATGGCTGGCATGTGGCGCCGGCAGGTCTGGCGCGCAGCGGCGCGGTGCTGGTCGACATGTTCGTCGACGACGACGGTGATGGCGCGCGCAGCCCTGGTGAAACGGGCGTCGCCGACGCAGGCTTTGTCATCGGCAATGCCGTGCGCAGCGAACGCACTGACGCCGGCGGGACGGTATTGATCGGCGGCCTGCCTGCGGGCCCATCGGTCGATGTCGAAACCCAGCTCGGCTCCTTGACGGACTTCACGCTCCGGCCGCTTCGCCCCGGGGATCGGCTGCAACTGCGCCCGGGCGAAATCCGGCCGCTCGCCGTCCCGTTGCAACGCACCGGCAGCATCGAGGTGCGGGTCCTGCTGGCGGCTGGCGACGAACGCACGCCGCGTTCGGGGGTAAGCGTTATGCTTTTCGACGCGCAGAACCAGCAGATTGCAGCAAGGGCCAGCGATTTCGACGGTTATGTGCTGTTCGATGCCCTGCCGCTTGGCCAGTTCCGTGTCGAGGCCGCTGGCCAGGCGGGGCCGGAAACGCGCCTTACCCGATCAGAGCCGGACGTGCGGACGACCCTGCTGCTGCCGGCCTCGATCTGAGCCATGCTGCCGGGGCGCAATGCCGGCGCCGCTGGCGGATGCCTCAACTCAATGCCGGGCAGCGACCCGGCGACGCTGACGGCGCTTGTTCCACCAGATCAATACGCCGGTGACGACAGACGTGGCGATGACCAGGCCTGTGAAGGCAATCAGGATACGGCCTGCCAGACCCAGTGCCTTGCCGGAATGCAGCGGCCATAGCCATGCAAGGAACCTGTCGCCGGCACCGCCGTCGAGCTCATGCCGGTCGGAGACGATGCGGCCATCCTGGCTGCTGATCCAAACGATACGCTGCCCATTGTCGGCGATGTCGCGGGCACTGCGCATCCGCGAGCGATAAAGACCGCTGTTTTCGTTGTAGCTGAAGCTGGTGACGGCGTGGGGCGCTGCAATGGCTTCGAAACGATCTGCAGCTTCCGCCATGTCCAAGACCGGCGCCGGCACATCAACGCGCGCCGGCGGATGGAAATCGGGCTGCGTCGGGCTGATGGCCGATACGGCAGCACGGAACTGGTCAGGCAGGTTCAGTTCCGTCCCCGAAACGGCCAGCATCAGGGTCACCGGGTAAAGCCACAGGGCGAGCGAGCGGTGCAGATCGAAGGTCAGCTTGTGGCCACGGCTCTGCCGACGCACCCGAAAGCTTTCTCGCCAACGCGGCAGGCTGGTGAAGGCAATGATCAAGGCCAGAATTTGGGTGATCGCCCAGGCCAGCGCGACGACTCCCAGAAAGATGACCAGCCATTCGCCGCCCAGAAAACTGTAATGGATGCGGAACATGGTGCCGATGAAGTTGCGCGCCGACAGTCCGTTTTCCCCGCCCAGGCGCGTGCCGTTCAGCCGGGCCGTGGCACTGTCGTAATAGAGCGTGAGACGCTGGCCGTCGGCGGTCTCCAAGCCCAGCTGGACAAGGCCCGGCGTGTCCGGCTCGTACGACAGGAAACCAACCGTGGCGCCGGGGTAGCGGGCCTCGGCATCGGCAATCAGCGGCGCCACCGGCCCGCGACCCGTTGCCACAAAAAGGTCCCGGTTGAGCGCTGCGTCGATCTCGCGATCAAAGGCGATGATGCTGCCGGTGATCGCGATACCGAAGATCCATATGGCTGCGACAAGACCGAACCATCGATGAAGGGTGGTGACCGCAGCACGCAGTGGTCGTGCGCCGGCACGCCGCCGCGCCGGTGCCGCAGCGCTGCCGGCCAGCTGTTCGCCGGTCCGGCCACTTCCCGCGACGCCTGTTCCGTTCAACGCCTTCATTCAATCGACCTTGCGCATTTGGCCACGACATCGCTGACGCAAAAAACCATATTGCGAATCTTTATCATGTGCAATAGCAGACGCGGCGCACCGCTTGTTTTCAGGACTCCCCCGCCATGTTGCCTCGCTTCACTGCCGCTCTGCTTCTCTCCGCCTCGGGGGCCACTTGCGCCCATGCCGCTGAAATCGCTGCCGGAGATGGCGATCAGATCAGCAGCGAGATTGTCGTTACCGGGGACCGCGAGCGCGGTTACCGTCTCGACGCACAGTCGACGGCGCTGTTCGGCAGCCAGTCCCTGCTCGATACCCCCTTCTCGGTGAGCACCCTTTCGGCGGAGCTGATCCGCGACCAGCAGGCGCGAACCTTGACGGAAATCACCAAGAACGACCCCTCGGTTGTGGCCACCGACAGCGGCAACGGCTTCAACGACACGGTTGCCATTCGCGGTTTCGCGCTCGGCAATGGCGGCAATTATTTCCGCGACGGGCTGTGGTTCCAGAACCAGGTCCAGACCCCGTTCGAGAACAAGGCCTCGGTCGAAATTCTGAAAGGCCTGTCGGCGATCCGCTATGGCTTCAATGCGCCTGGCGGCATTATCAATTATACCGTCAAGCGGCCGACGACCGAAGCGGTCCGCAGTGTCGAAGTCTTTGGCAACGGCTTTGGTGGCATCGGCGCCCATGTCGATATGGGCGGTCCGGTCGGCGAGAACCTCGGCATTCGTGTCAATGCCGTGGTGGCGCGGGAAGCGCTGTTCGTGCGCGACATTACCGGTCCGCGCCAGATGTTGAGCGCCTATGTCAGTTGGCGACCAGCGCCGAACCTGATGATCGACGCCGAAGCCGAATATCAATATCTTGAGCTGGAGCAGCAGTCGATCATCGCCCTGAGCAGCTTTGCCACGAGCTTGAACCAGACGCAGATCCGCGGCTTGCTCGACCGCTTCGATCCGCGCACCTACCTCGGGCAGCGCTGGACAACCTACCCGACCCGCAACTTCATCGGATCGCTGCGCGCCACCTGGGATTTCGCCCCCGGCTGGACGCTCAAGGGATCGATCCAGAAGATGGACCTGCTGCGCAACCAGAATGCCGCCGGAATCGCCGCCCGCTCCATCCAGGCGAACGGTGACTACACATCGACTTTGTTCTTCGCCCCCGACCAGCGGCGCGATCCGCTTTCCGGGCAGCTCTGGGTGGAAGGGCGCTTCGATACGGCCGGCATCAGCCACGACGTTGTTGTCGGCAGCTTTTTCGTCAACAACCGGCTGACATTTCCGGACGGTTTCTTCGGCAATATCGGGCAATCCAACCTGTTCGCACCGCGCGAGATCGTCGATCCGCGCGTGACATCCGATCCAAGCTATACCGGCGCGCGTGAGCGGCAGGTCGCGGTGTACGCCACCGATTATGCGAAGGTGACCAACTGGCTGAACCTGTTTGCCGGCGTGCGCTATACGAGGCCGATCTTCGAAAGCTTCGACGGGCCCGATCGCCCGCCGACGGACCGGTTCGACGAGGATGTCGTGACCCCTTCATTCGGCGCCGTCATCAAGCCGGCCGAAAATGTCTCGATCTATGGCAGCTACGCACGCGGGCTGGAACAGGGCGGCACGGCGCCGATCAACGCCATCAATGCCAATCAGCAATTGCCGCCATTGAGCAGCGAGCAGATCGAACTCGGGGTGAAGGCCGAACTGGCACCGGGGGCCTTGTTGACCTTTGCCGTGTTCGACATCGCGCGCGATCTGGAATTGATCGACGATCAGGATCGCTTCGTTCAGGACGGTCGCCAACGTCACCGCGGCGCCGAAGTGACGCTTGCCGGCAACATCACCCAGACCTTGCGGATGGTGACCGGCGCCACCTATCTCGATGCCGAGGTCGTGCGCGCCGCCAACCCTGCCCTGAATGGCCGGCGGCCGACCAACGTCCCCGAACTCCAGGCCAACGCCTTTCTCGATTGGCGGCTGCCCACCGCCGCAAAGTTGTGGGTGAATGGCGGGATCTACCACACCGGCAGTCGCTTCATCGACAATGTCAACAGCTTCGCGGTTGCGGCGCAGACGCGTCTCGATGTGGGCGCGCGCGCCAGTTTCGATGTCGGATCGACCCCTTTGACGGCGCGATTGATCATCGAAAATCTCACCAACGAGCGGTTGATCGCCGGCGCCTCCGGCAATTTCACATGGGGGGCACCACGCACGATCAAGGCGTCTCTCGCCGCGAACTTCTGAGCCGGGAGCCGGACAATAGCAGCACCGCGACCGCTGTCCCCGATGGCGGCCGATGGCAAGGCGAAACCCCGCTCGGCCGGTTCGATGCCGGACCGTAATGTTTTGATTGACTCGTGTCCGAGGCGGTTTAACCTTTCGTGATTAGTCGAGCTTTTTTGCGAACTCGACCGCCGGGGGGCGCTCGCCAATGCTGTCCGTACGCCACGCCGCGCATGCCGTACGGTCAATGCCATTCCGGCAGCGGGCTGACCGAAGCCGCGTGCCTTTGGGCAGACTGTTTGCCGCAGCACTAGCCCCCGGCATTGGCTTCGAGGCAGCCACGTTGGCGCAGCCCGCCCCGTCGCCCCGGGCCACATCGCCAGCCGAGTGCGTGGACCGACGATCCGCGACAGCCCCCGGCCCGTGGGTTGGCAATGTGTGCGGCTATTTTGCGGCCAGGCAGATTGCCGGCCTGTGTCGCGGTGCGAACTATGTAACCAATCTGGGGGCGGGCAGGTTTGCGATTTACAAGCCGGATGGCTCTTGCACCATCGACATGCTGAAAGGGCTGCCGGTGGCGACAAAGGCGCCCGCCGCCTTGCCAGTGGTCGGCGCCTGGGCAGGCGACCCCTGCGGCTATTTCAACGCTCGCAAAAGCCCCGGCCGCTGCCTTGGAGCCGACTGGAAGCAGGTCGATGGCTCGACAGTCACCTATTTCCATCCCGATGGCACATCGGGAAAGACGCTGCGTCGCCGTGCCCTCCCCATGACAAAGTAAGGAGATCCCATGGATCAGCCGATACCCAAGCTTCTTGTTGCACTGCTTGCGGCAAGCGCCATGACGCCGGCGCCACTACTGGCACAAAATTGGGTCGCCGGGCGACCGCTCTGCAACTTTTCGCATCCTCCGGACGGCGAATGCAGCAAAAAAGGCAACTGGAAGAAGCTGAATAATGATCTTACCTATGATATTTGGGATAAAACTGGAAAAATCAAATCAAACCTAAAATCGGCCAAAGCAAAAGCAATGGACGCATTGTCGGCCGACGACGATGCGCCTGCCGAAAGTTCCGACGATCCAGACGATTACTAGGCCAGTGTCGATTGTCGAATAACCTGGGGAGACCGTTTTGCAAATCGCTCGCGTGCTGCCGTCGGGTGTCGGACTGCTCGCATCACGGCCTCGCCGCAAGTCCAGCGAAATTGCGTGTTGCCTAAATGCTGTATAATGGTCGTGCGAAAGGCTTCAACGACCATTTCAATACTGTTTGCTAACATTACAGTTGACTGCTTTTCGATGTGGCTTAATCTTATCAAATTCTGCTTATCGTCGCGACTCGACAAAGAATTGATCACCGGAAGGCGATTGCAAATGGTATCGGTTTGCTGTGCTTGAAAAGGCCTTTTTGGCGGGCGGCGTGCAATTTGAAGAAGAGCGATCGAACGAAAATAGTCGTTTATACTCATGATGAGATTTCAGGAACGTCATTCTGTAGCAATTATCTCACATCTGGTCAGCAAGAATATCCCATGAGACAGCCAATAATGAGGTTCGCAGTAGCGCTGCTTGCAGCCAGTGCGTTGGTACCGACGGCACTTGTAGCGCAAAAATGGATCCCTGGCACGGATGGATGCAATTTTTTGGTTCCCGCTAATGGAGATGGGGCCTGCAGTGTAATTACCCACCCCCTTGCCAAGGGGTCGCTTCTATGATTCACACTATCCATGAATCGCGAGGAACTTGAGCAGCTTACGAAGCCGGAGTTGATCGATCTTTTGCTTGGCCTGCAGCGCCCGGGCA